>R21__coassemble_242_pt1 | contig 46658 bp, 45 predicted proteins | sample R21__metabat2_low_PE_019 | metagenome-assembled genome bin R21 | reverse complement strand
ACAAAATCAAAGAGAGAGCTTCGGCTCTCTCTTTTTTACATTTTATTAACCTTTGCATTTTTGCTTAATGTATAATATATTCATTACATATATAAATTATATTTAGGGGGAAATAATATGAATAAAAAAGCCCTCGTTGTCGAAGACGATGTAAACATTGCCGAGCTTCTTATGCTCTACCTTGAAAAGGACGGCTTTACAGTCAGCATAGCCAATGACGGCGGCAAGGCAATAAGCGAGTTTGAATCCTTCCAGCCCGACCTGGTTCTGCTGGATATCATGCTGCCAGTCATGGACGGCATTCAGGTCTGCCGCGAGATCCGTAAAACAAGTTCCGTTCCCATCATCATGCTCACCGCAAAGGGTGAGACCGCGGACAAGATTACGGGTCTTGAATCGGGCGCGGACGACTATGTTACCAAGCCCTTTGAAATCAAAGAGCTTCTCGCCCGCATCCACGCTGTCATGCGCCGCTCGGATATTGAAGACGCTCCCAAGGAGAAAAAGCTCAGCTATGACAAGCTGATTGTAAACCTCGATTCCTACGAGCTTATTGTTGACGATGTGAAGATTGACACACCGCCCAAAGAGATGGAGCTTCTCTATCACCTTGCCTCATCACCCAACATTGTATTCACCCGCAACCAGCTTCTTGATGAGGTATGGGGATTTGATTACTTCGGCGACTCCCGCACCGTTGATGTACACATTAAGCGTCTGCGTGAAAAGCTTGAAGGTGTTTCTACCCAATGGTCGCTGAAAACGGTCTGGGGCGTAGGCTATAAGTTTGAAGTTGCAAAATAAAGCATGAAAAGTATTTATTTCAGAAACTTTCTTGCCACCGCGACACTGGTTTTCAGCTGCTTTCTGATTATAGGAACCGCTTTCTTCTTTCTCGGCCGAGGATATCTTCTGAACGACACTCAGGAAAGACTGAATGCTAACGCCGACGAGGTAGTACGTACCGCGTCGGCGCTTAGCCGTCAGGAGACTCTGGAAAGCCTGAACCTCCGCGTGACAATCTCTTCGCTTGCAAACAGCACGAAGAGCCACATTTTCATAACCGATGTGAGCGGCACAGTGCTCTCCTGCTCTGACAACTCTTTCTTCTGCGAGCATCTTTACCGCCAGATTGACCCCTCCGTCATAGACAATCTCAATGATGACGGAGAGATTGACATGTCCTCAAATCTAAACGGCTTTTATACCAGCGACCGCTATATTGTCGCCAAACCTATAAATGCCAGCGGAGATGTTATCGGCTACGCCTTCGTATCCTGCGAGAACTTATCCCTCATGGGCGTATGGAGTACCTTTATCGGAGTTGCCCTTACTGTTGCAGTAGCCGTAATGTGCATCGCTCTGCTCATGTCGCTTATTTTCTCAAAGAAAATGTCCGAGCCGCTGGATGAAATGGCGCGAGCCGCAAGAAAATTTGCCCACGGCGATTTTTCCGTCCGTGTTGCCGACTCCGAAAACCGCGACGACGAAATTGGTGTTTTGCAGACTGCGTTTAACAACATGGCTGAGTCCCTCGAAAAATCCGAAGAGCGCCGCAAGGAATTTATTGCAAACATTTCTCACGAGCTCCGAACTCCCATGACCACCATCGCAGGCTTTGCCGACGGCATAATCGACGGAACTATCCCCGCCGAGCAGGAGGAAAAATACCTGCGCAAAATCGCTGACGAAACCCGCAGGCTTTCACGCCTTACGAGAAATATGCTTAACATCGCTCAGACGCAGAGCAATGCGGTTGACATAACTCGGCGATCCAAGTTTGATATTTCCGAGCTTCTGCTGAAAACCCTGCTCAGCTTCGAGAGTCGCGCAACAGAAAAGAATCTCGATGTTGACCCTCAGCTTCCCGAGGACCCCATGATTGTTTTTGCTGATGCCGACTCAATCACTCAGGTGCTCTACAACCTGCTGGACAACGCGGTAAAATTTGCTGCAGCAGGCAGTACGATTACCATTCGCCTATATAAGCGCGACAGTAAGGCATATGTTTCAATAAGTGATCGAGGCGAAACAATTCCCGCAGACGACCTCCCCTATATTTTTGACAGATTCCATAAATCCGACCGCTCACGCAGTCTTGACAAAGACGGCGTAGGTCTCGGTCTTTACCTTGTAAAGACCATAATAGACAGTCACGACGAGGACATCGCCGTTACAAGCCGCAACGGAGTCACCACCTTTGTGTTCACTCTGCCGCTGGCAATGTAAAGGAGCAAAAATGCAAGATAACTGGTATAATTCAAACGACAACTGGTACGGCTCAAACACCGAATACGCATCGGGCTCGGCATACACGCAGCCCGCTCACGGAGAAAGCGACGACGAGAAAAATAAAAAGCGCCGCACCCGTGTGACAGCGCTCATCATATGTCTTGCCGTTCTGGCTGCGGCAGCGGTATGTATTCTTTTCTTCAGCCGCAGCAGCAACAGCGAATACACTCCCGAAGAAATTCTTCCGAAAAAATGGCAGGATTACATGGACGATTATTATTCAACAGGCACAAGCGAAGCTCAGCAGGAAATCAAGGTTCCCAAGGCTGATGCTGAAGAACCGTTTACACTGATGCTTTCCGGAAATTCGGCAACTTCCCTTTCCACTCAGGAAATATACGCCAAGTGTGCGCCGTCCATTGTATGTCTTACTGCAACAAATTCCGATAAGATTTCCTATTACAGCTGGGGCAGCGGAATCATCGTTTCCGCCGACGGCTACATTATCACAAACACTCACATAATCGAGGGCTGTGATACTGTAAGCGTTGAGCTTTATAACGGCGATGAATATGAAGCAAAGCTTGTTGGCGCAGACTCGCTCAGCGATATTTCAATTCTGAAGATTGATGCCGATGGTCTGAGTCCTGCCGAATTTGCTTCCTCCTCCGCTCTTTCCGTCGGAGACAAGGTTGTTGCAATCGGCAATCCTCTCGGTGAGGCCTATCGCCTTACAGCCACCGACGGCATTATCTCGGGCATCAGCCGCGAAGTAAACCACAATGGTACTGTTATGAATCTGATTCAGACCAACGCCGCCATTAACGAGGGCAACTCGGGCGGAGCACTCATAAACAGTGCAGGGCAGGTTATCGGTATTACCAACATGAAGATAATCTCCTCCACGGGCGTTGAGGGCATCGGCTTTGCAATCCCCTCCGACACCGTCAAGACCATTGCCGACGCGCTTCTGGAAAACGGCGTGGTAACAGGCCGCGGCACTATCGGCGTGACCATAGGCCCCGTGCCCGAAGCAGCGGCAGAATACTACGAAATCCCCACCGGTCTTTATGTTTCAATCGTCAACGAGAAATCCGATGCTTATGCGCAGGGCATCCGTGAAGGCGATATTATCATCAAGGCAAACGGCGAGGAGGTTCACGCAAACTCCGATATATCCGCAATTAAGGACACTCTGAATGTGGGCGACAGCATAACATTCACGATCTGGCGCAACGGCGATACATTTGATGCAAATGTGAAGCTCATGGAAGCCAACGATTTGAACTGATATGAATATTAAAAAGGCAATAACGCTCGTTCTTGCGTTTATACTGACAGTTATTCTCTGCTGCCTGTTCATCAGATACAGAGGGTAGTAATACACCGATAAACCACAAGTTTACTTCTCTCAACTGTCTGTCGGTTGAATACACTAAGGAGGAAATGGTAAAATGCAGTCATCAAAAGAAAGGAGCCGGGAAGTCGTGAAGAATCAGACACTTGGCGCGATGATCGCATCACTTAGAAAGCAATGCGGGCTTACGCAGCTCGAGCTTGCAGAAAAGATGGGAGTTACAGATAAGGCCGTTTCCAAATGGGAAAGAGACCTTTCCTGCCCTGATATAAATACCATTCCAAAGCTTGCGGAGCTATTTGAAATATCAGTCGACGAACTGATGCAGGTTAAAAAAGCAGATTCAGTTGAGAAAAAAGACTCCTCGCCGTTAATCGATGTCATTCTTACGGGCGTGGCTCTCGCAATGGGCGTGGCGGTTACCGTTTTATCTTTTCTCGGCGAGCTTGATGTCGTTTCAGGCATGGGCATGCTGGGAATCGGACTTGCTTGTCTCGCGGTTTCATCGCTTTCAAAAAACAAATCATGAAGCAAAAAAGCTGACTAACAATAAGTTAGTCAGCTTTTTTATTTATCTGCACACAAAGCAGTGCCATTCTTCCTCGTGGAGGTGGTCATTTATTTCAAAGCCCGCGTTTTCAAGGGCAAGGCGCACATCGTCCTCCCTGCCGTCAATTATGCCGGAAGTGATGAACACGCCTCCCTCTGCCATAAAGCCGCGGACGATGGGTGCAAGAGGGATTATTACATCAGACACGATATTGGCAAGGACTATATCGTATCCTGCGCCGAGGCTCTTTCTCATTCCTTTGTCGCCGATTATATCTCCTGCATATACTTTAAACGTATCTGCACCTATACCGTTAAGGGCGGCGTTTGCGGCGGCGATGTCAGGGGCTTTGGGGTCAATATCGCAGCCCACGCATTTCTCGCAGCCGAGGATAAGCGCACCTATGCCGAGTATGCCGCTTCCGCAGCCCAAATCGAGAGCAGTCTTGCCGCATCCGGCAAAGCCTTCAAGCGCTTTCAGACACATGCGTGTTGTCGCATGGCTTCCTGTTCCGAACATAAGCCCCGGTTCAAGTCTGAGCGGCAATCTGCTGCCCGGGTCTGTTTCATCCCAATCAGGTACAACAAGAAGCTTTTCGCCAATCTCGAGGGGCTTGTAGTAATCCTGCCAGTTATTCTCCCAAGCGCTGTCATCAACGATGTTCGTTTCAAGCTCCGCGCCGAGAGTTTTTATGCTTTCCAGCATTTTTCGGCCCTCGTCATTATCCTCGATGTAGCACTTTATGCGGGAAACGCCCGAATAGCTTTCTTCAAGCTCGGTATCAACATAGTCCCAATACTGGTGGTTTTCCTCAAGGAAATCCTTGAAATCGTTCTCGTTTTCAATAATAAATCCTGAGCATCCGATCGCCGTCAGCTCATCGCAGCGCTTGTCAATTTCTTCTTCGGGAGTTTCGATTATTACTTCTATATATTTCATCTTTCGTCCTTAAAATTGCCCCGCCTTAAGGCGGGGCAATGGTTATTTTTGTTTATTCAAGCTCGTCGCAGATCAGACCGTAGCCGCCGTTCTTGCGGCGATATACTACTGAGATTGCGCCATCCTCCTCGTCATTTCTGAACACGAAGAATTCATGCTCAAGAAGATTCATCTGAAGTATTGCTTCCTCGGGGGACATGGGCTTAATGGAGAATCGCTTGCTGCGGACAATATTGAACTCCTCGTCCTCTTCCTCAGCAGGCGCATAAGCCGGTACGATTTCACGCTCCAATGCGCCCTCTCTCAGTCGCTTCTCAAGACGGGTCTTGTTTTTGCGAATCTGACGCTCGATTGCGGCAACACCGGAATCGACAGAGGCGTACATGTCGTTCGTGATTTCGCTTGCTCTGTAAAACAGGCCGTTGTTCTGGATGGTAATCTCTGCAAGGTATCTGCCGCGCTCAATGCTGAAGGTTACATAGGCATTGCTTTCGCTTCTGAAAAAGCGGTCGAGCTTTCCTATCTTGCGCTCTGCATAGGCTCTCAGTTCCTCGGAAGAATCCATCTTCTTCTCGGTAAAAGTGAACTTCATTTGTGTCAGCTCCTTTCAACGTTCGCAGACATATCTGCTATATGTGTATTATAGCACATAAACCATCAAATGAGAAGCCCCTATTTGTGAAAAATGTATCATTCCACAAACAGGGGCTTTAAAAATATCAGGGCATGGAGTCTCCGCCCGATGTACCGTAGTTGATTCTGCAGCCGGGCAAAGCATTTGAAAGTGCGCTCTTCTGTCCCGAGCTCAGACTGTTTCCCGAAAGGTTCAGCTCTCGCAGTGTGCTAAGCTCATACAGGGGCGTAAGGTCACTTATATTATTATTGGACAGATCCAGCTTTTCAACGCGGGCAAAACCGGTAATTGCGGATATGTCGCTCAGGCCGAGGTTGCTTGCGTCAACGGTGACTGCATCGGGTGCAAAGTTCCTTTTGCCGAGGGAAATCTTCTTGAACTCCGAATGGCTTATAGTGCAGTTGGGAAGCTCGCTTTTCAGCTTGTCATAAGCCTTGAAGCTGATGTCGTTATTATCCAGCGAAAGCTTTTTCATGTCCTTGAGCTTATACAGATAAGGCAGGGAATTGTCCGTTATACCTGTTCCTGTAAGGTCAAGCATATCCAGAACCACCAGATTTGAAAGCGGCGAAAAGTCGCTTATGGAGTTACCTTTAAGGCTCAGCTCTTCAAGGCCCGTAAGCTCACCCAGTGCCGCGATTGAGCTGATTCGGTTGCCCGAAAGATTGAGATACTCAATTGTGGTAATGCTCATGAGCGGTCTTACATCGCTGATGTTATTGTTGGCAAGATTTACGCTTCTGAGCTTGGGCAGGTCAAGCAGGGTGCTTATATCGCTTATGTAGTTGCCTGAAAGATTCAGAGTTTCAAGCTCGGTGCAGTCAACAAGGACGGAAATATCGTTTATTTCGCGGTTTGAAAGGTCAAGCTCTTTGACATCGCTCTTAAATGTTCTGCCGCCGAGCTTAATCTCAACCACATCGTTCTCTGCCTCGTCGCTTGTGATTACGCAGTTAGGCAGTTTTTCTTTGAGCTCCTTGAGCTGACTCTTGCTTATCTTTATATCGGTTATGGTGAGAGTTGTGAGCTTTTTGAGGTCGTAGAGCGGCTTAAAGCTCTCAATCTTATTGCCGTCAAGGTGCAGAGTCTTGAGCGAGGTAAGCTTTGACAGCGCACCTATATCTTCAATGCTGTTCTCGGAAAGGTCGAGGGAAACAAGATTCTTCAAAGGCTTGAGGAAGTCGAGCGAATCTATTTTATTCTTATTCAGCTTCAGGCTTGTAAGCTCTGTCAGCTTTTGAAGCTCGTATAAATCGCCGCTTCTCAGCGCTCTTCCGCTCAGGTCAAGTGACGTTGTTTCAACGGAGTATTCATCTCCGTCAATTATAACCTTTTTGCTGTTCTCAAATTCCTTCTGCGCTTTTTTCAACTCTCTGATACGCGCTTTTATCTTAGGATCACCCGTATTGGAGCTTTCGAGTATTGCAAGAGCATTTACGAAATCGTTCTTCGCCTCATAGCACTCGGACATGAGAAGCAGGCAGTCGTCGGTTTTTTTGATGCTCATTGCCTGACGAAGAGCTTCGAGAGCCTTATCGTAATCCCCATTCAGGTAGTACTGTTCAGCTTTTTCATAGCAGCTTTCATACTCGGCAGTGCTGCGTGCGTTTTTCGCAATGATAACAGCCACAAGAAGTCCGACCAATGCCGCGGCAATAATGGCACATATGACCAGCACGCGCATTTTATTTTTGTTCTTTGCTTTTTCGGATGAGCTGTAATACGACTCGTCTGCCAAATCCGGCTCGGGCTGTAAAACCTGCTCGTCAAGCTCGGGGACAAAGGGCTCATCCGGCTCTGCGTATGGAGCAGGCTTACTTTCCACCACCGTCATATCGTAATCGTCGGGTGGAATGACAAAGCCGTCCGAATCCGGCACAGGTGTGTTAATCGCCTTTTCACGCATAAGGCGGAGCTTTTCATCAATCTCTTCAGTATTCATAACGACCGTGCTGCTGTTGCTCAGGTCTGATTTGTCACTGTAAAAATCACTCATACTTTTCTCCGGTAGGGGCAATTATAGTTGCCTCGTTGTCTGTCTGTCCCAAGAGTTTCTGTGCTTCTGTCTGCTCTCCGGTTTCTTCTATCGTATCCTCGCTGTCGAAGTTTTCCTCCAGCTCAACGAGGACATCCTCAATGGGTTTTTCGGTCTTTGTAAAGTCGCGTTTTTTCATAGCAAATACTATGAAAAGCATGGCAAATATCATGCACAAAACTGCAAGCTCGGGGAGCCATTCGCCGAGAGAAAAGGTGCTTCTCTCGCTGAAGAATATATCGTGGTCCTCCACAACAACGCGATAAGCAAGCGGCAGGCCGAAAATGGGCAGCAGAAGCCACTTTGTGCGTATTGCGCCGAACACGGTCATTATATACGACACTGCAACAACGATGCAGAGGGTTATGATCAGGATGCTATGTAGCGGCTGTTTCGAATTTGCCTCGTTGACAATCAGGAACGCCGCACCTAATATAACAGGGATAAAAGTCAGGAAAAAGAGCTTTTCTCCCATATGATTGATTATCAGCATATAGAGAATGCAGCTTACCACAGGCAGGATGACCTGCAGGTAAATGAAATATTCATCCTCCACATTCCAGAAGCCCCAGTTCGCCATAAGGGTAAACACTGCGGAAAGTCCCAGAAGTATCCATGTCAGTCTTGAAAAGAAATTGCGTTTGCTGACACGGTATCTCAGTTTCATATTGTTTACATCTTTTATATCTTTTGTGTCTTTCATATCAAAACGCCCAGTTTCCGTTCTTAAATATCTGTATTTCTTCGCCGGATGCGGTGATACCCGTTATATCAAGGTCCTCGCTTCCGATCATAAAGTCTTCGTGTATCATGGACATGTTTATGCCCATTGCCCGGCATTCTTCCAGCGTATACTTCTCATAGTCGCGGATGCAGTTGCAGAAGCCGTCGCCGAGTGCGAGATGGCATGCCGCATTTTCATCGAAGAGAGTATTGAAGAACATTATTCCGCTGTTTCTTATAGGGCTGTCATAAGGCACCAGCGCACACTCACCGAGCATTGACGCGCCCTCATCCATGGCTACCATGGTCTTAAGCGCATCCTCGTTTTTCTCTGCGTGCATTTCAACCACCTTGCCGTTTTCAAAGCGGATCGAGAAGTTTTCGATCATGACTCCGCGATAGGACAGCGGCCTTGTTGAATAAACAATGCCCTCTGCTTCGCCCTTCATGGGGCTGATAAACACTTCTTCACTGGGGATGTTGGGGTTATACACAACTTCCCTGCCCAGAGTTTTTTCAGCGCCTGCCATAAACATTGCCTGAGGAATGAGTCCTACTGAAAAGTCCGTTCCGTTTGAGGATTTATACTTCAGCTTTCTGAGACCGAGGCTGTTTAAATACTCGCAGCGGTGCTTCAGGTCTGCATTATGCTCTCTCCATGCCTTAACGCCGTCATCATCCGCGCGCGAGGTATAGAGTATGGCCTCCCAGAGCTTTTCCATTGCTTCATCCTCGGACAGCTCGGGAAACACTTTTTTTGCCCATGCTTTACCGGGCACAGCGGCAATGCACCACTGATATTTATTTTCCATGCTGTCGCGTATGGGTTTTATAACGCCCCAGCGCATCTGAACTGCCTTGCCCCATTTCTCCTGATCCATACCGTCAAGCCCGTTAGGGTCGGCAGACTCAAGATAAATCATTGCGGGAAGAGTTTCCGCTCTGAACAGAAGCTTCTCCTTTTCCCAGTTCTGAATCTTTCCGAGGCGCTCGGTTTCTTTATACTTAACATTCAAAAGCTGAAGCGGCTGATGGCTCCACTCGACTCTTACATCAGCAGCACCTGCGAGGTAGCATTGCTCAACCATCAGGCTTACAAAATCCGGCTGATCCAGCTCAGCCTGGATTATAACGTCCTGACCGGGCTGAACATTTGCGCCGACTTTAACTATGAGCTCGGCGTAGCTTTTTATTTTTCCAATATCCATAACGCACCGTTCCTTGGATCAGATATTAAGTCTATAATTATATTTATAATAGTTTACCACAAACAAGTTGTTTCTAAAAGGTTAATTTTTAATTATTTATATTGAGTTGATAAAATAATTGTACTATACTAATGTACATCAATAAGACTTAAGGGTGAAAACATGACCGAACGTAAATCTCTGGCAGTTATTTCCGTCATAACCGTAATAGCATGTCTGTTTGTGCTGTTTGCGGGTATCTCGGGTTATTCAAACTGCAAAGGCAGCATAAATGGCGACAAAAAGGATCTTGACGAGCTAACAGAGCGCTTGGATAAGCTTGATGAGGCAATGGCACTGCTCGACAAGGATGCGGATAAATACGCATCGCTCAAAGCGGATTATAAGGCAGCATCCGATGATTACGACGCTCAGCTTCAGCAGCACGAAGCGGATGTAAAAGCCTATGACGAGGGCGTTGCAAACTACAACCAGAATCTAATGTCTTACAGCATAGGTAAGAACGCACTCGGCAGCGCAAGCATGCTTGGTGAAGGCAAGCAGCAGCTAAACAGTGGCTGGGAGGCATATAACGAAGGTCTTGCCGCCTATGAAGAGGGTGTGGCGCAGTTTAATGCCGGCAAAGCACAATATGATCAGCTCATGTCAACAATCAGCGACATGGAAAGCAAGGGCATGCCCCACTTCCTCGTTATGCAGATTATAAGTGCCAGAGCGGGTACTACCATAAACGACAACTCTCTTGCTGAAATGAAGGCCGGCATTGATGAAGGTCAGGCACAGCTTGATGCGGCCAAATCCCAGCTCGACACTGCAAAGGCTCAGCTCACCGAGGGGCAGGCACAGCTTGATGCGGCGGAGCAGAAGATTGCTCAGGGGCAGGCTGAAATCAACTCAATCGGCAGCGGACTTCCCTCAAGCCGTGAGGAACTGGATAAGAAGGCCGTCCTCGTTGACGAAGGAGAAAAAACACTTGAAGGCTTAAAGGCCGACCTCGACGCTCAGAAAGAAGATCTCAAGGTCTACGAAAGCAGTGAGGAAACAATAAGCCGCACTATTGCCAAGCTCACTGATATGGGCATCGCAAAAGAAGGCAGCACTGCTGAGGAAGCTCTGAATTCAGGCCGCGATAAAGAAAGCGAGATGCGCCATTCCTACAACACCAAGGCCACCGCGTTCACAGCGGGCTTCGTGCTTCTGCTTCTGGACATCGCCGCCGCGGTCTGCGCTATCATCTGCATTGCAAAGCTCAAGGATGACAAGGCAATCAAGCTGGCCGCCGCGAGCACAGTTGCTTCTGTTATCTTATGCGTTCTTAGCACAGTTCGTTCCCTCGGCGCTCTCGCCGTTGCGCTGCTTCTGCTTCTGGCCTGCACAATTCTAATGATTCTTGCAGTAAAGAAAGAAGCAACTCAGGAATAAAACGAAAAAATCAAAGCCACCGCTACGGGGTGATAAGGAAGTAATCAAAAAACATCACCGCAGCATCGCAAAGGCAAAGAATAACGCTCAGAAAGGCAGAAATGCTTTTCTGGGCGTCTTTCTATTTCGATTAATCCGCACATTCGATTTATCTGCTTGTTTCCCCTACAATAATGGTGAAATCAAAAAGGAGGTCGAAAGGCTACGAAAGCAAAGCGGAAATACTTCTATCCGGACGACTTTGAACACATGTTACTTGTCGGATGCCTTATGACGCTCGGAACGAGTATATTCACTCAGATGCTTTGGGTACAGAGGATGAATGCAGTACGGCAAACAGCAACACAAATCGTCAACAACAATCTGATATATACATAAGGAAAGCGGCGGGATTTTTGAAGTCCTGCCGCTTTTGTGCATTTTAGTCTGTTTTTCCTTTCTGCCAAAGAATACAGTTACGTTCAAAGTTGCACCACTGACGAACAGAAGGGTGAGCCATAGGAACATATCACTGTTGTCAATGCCGGTCTGAGGAGTTGCGGATTCGTCGGCTCATCCTTCTTAAGCTCTAAAAAATCAGACGGGAATAAATCCCGTCAAAATTCATCACAGCAATCTTGTGTTCAATATCCAGTGCTTATTAATCAAGCAGATCTTTAGCATAATTCTTGCTGCCGCGCTCGAGATCAAGTTCTGGATTGTTCAGCCTCAGGAGTGGCGAAAAAATTTTAGGAGACTTTACCACACCACCTGTGACTTGCTCCATCTCATCCTCGCTCAGCTCCGCGAGTTTCTTATTCAGTGCTTCTATCTCTTCTTTTAGAGTGTTCAGTTCTTCTTTGGTTTTCATGATTATTCACTCCTTTCAAGCCAACAGCGGTTCTTTAGAAATAGAATTCATATTCATTGTAGATGCCGCCGCCGATCAGCTTGACATCCGCTAAATACAGTACTCCTTTTTTGAGGAGTCTTGCTTCTATGTTTTCCGGACCGAAGCTTACGATAAATCCGTCGAGCTGTCCCTTACCACATGGAATTGTTTCCGGGGAGAGCCTTTCAGCATACCCACGACCGTAATCCGGGCGTAACCGTGCTTCATGCTCATTTTTGCAGAAAGGACAGATATATGAGCCGATGTAAAACATCTCTCCATCCGAAATGACTCCGTTTACCTGATCAAGTTCATCATCGCTGAGTTTCGCAAGCTTCTCGCTCATGCTTTCAAGCTTTTTCTCGAGTTCGTTCGGGTCTTCTTTGGTTTTCATTTTTGTTTTCTCCTTCACGAGGTCAATTATTAGTCACGTACTATCAATTCCGATGAATCGATCTGCATTTGCGTATCCAACATTCTCTCGCAGTCTGCTCTCACTGAATGAATCATCGTTTACTTAGAACTTATTTTTACAAAGCTTAAACACGATCGGATATACACCAATCGCCACAAATGTACTGAGGGTATACCTAAATAGTCTGTAAATCAATGCCGCAGTGCTTGTTTCTTCCAATGAAACGAATTGCAGAGGTATTTTCAGCAAGCGGGTAATTATTGCAAATACCAAAACTCCTCCGACCGGCCTTAAAATGTAAGTCCACCATTTTTTGCAATACTCAAATTCGACAAATTTTTCCTCGAACATAAATCCGAGAAACAACCCTAATGCCACACCATAACCGGAAAAAAATTCCGTATCAGCGCAGTAGAAAAACCCTGAAACACTTATTACAAGAGGAACCAGAAAGCCTATTTTATAACCATATTTGTTTTCTATCCCACCAAGCACAAAAATACTGATAATGCCTAAAGTCCAGCCTACCAGAACATCGGTAGGATAATGGACTCCGAGAAACGGACGGGAAAGTCCTATTAAAAGCGGCATAATAATACCGATTGCAATGGTGGCTTTTTTCTTAGTGTCGACGGCAATCGTTCCGTAAGTAGCAGCAGCCATTGTGGAATGCAAACTCGGAAAAGAATATCCCTGCTCTTTTACAGACATGATATCTGCTTCTCTGTGGGGCGGTGTTATACATTTTATCTGTTCATTGTCCATATAAGGACGTCTTCTTAATACAAGGCCCTTAACAAGTGTTCCGAAAAGCATGCTTCCGATCATAGCAAGCGATGCTCTCCGACCCAGTTTTTTATCTATACTCCAATACAGCAATCCCAATACGAGAATAAGAACATATTCCTCGCCGCATATTTGCAAAAATTTGGCGAGCAAGGTTGTGAATACATTTACAAAAGTCTGTATCCATAAAATGAAATCAATTTCCCACCCGAAGAAAAAAACATTTCCCATTTTGCCTCTCCGTTCTCGTGTTTTTCTAAATACTACAAGCTTAAAAACTCTAATTTGTCTTTCCGTATTTCTATATAATATTATTATTTTATTATAAGGTATGACGTGCCACAACGGTACTGTCAGAAGCAAAATCAATATACGGAAGGAAAAAGCCTCCGATGAGAGAAATAGCACCGGCAATACTGCAAATAAGCACCGGCTTTTTAACGGCAAAAACAAAGGCAAAGAAGAATGTCAAGCCAAAGAAGAAATACACGTCATTGGCAAAAAGTCCGGGGACAGCTTCAAGAATTTCGTCAAAGCTCGGTGCTTCCCAAAAAATCGGGAGAATTTCTTCAAGGAAGTTTACAAGCAGTCCAACGAGCAGGAGTACCACTCCACGTTTCATAAATTTGGAAGGAGTGGGATTCTTTGAAAAAGTAATACCGAGCCCCATGCAGAACATGAACACAGGGGCAGCAGGGGCCCCTCCAAAAAACTCAACAATAAGGTTTAGAGCATAAAGCACGGGATTTTCATATCCGGGGCTTTCAAAGAATGCGTCATAAGTAAAGACCTCATATGTGTGAACAAAAATCATAAAAATGATTGCCGCAAATTTTACAAAATCTATCTCAAGATAGCGTTTTTGGCGTGATGATGCTAAAGTTGTTGTTTCCAATTTGCTGTTCCTCTCTTAATTGAAAAATTTACTCTTAAAATTAAGAATACTCAGCTGATAGGAACAAAATAGGAACAAAAAAAGGGGGGCGAGAAAAAATAAAAATTTTTCTTGAAATCCCCCGAAAAAGTTCGAATATTCAGTTAAGTAATCTGCCGAGCGTTTTCTCCGCAAAGCTGAACTGTGTCATATATTCTGTGGGCGGCTGCTTTATCTTGCCGTCAAGAAAATCGTAATAATCGCAGTCCACCTTGTCCTTTGCAATACCGAGTCCGTTTCGATTCATCACCAGACAGTCACACAGGTTCAGTTCTTCAAAGCATTTTATCAAGTCGTTACGCAAATAATTGTAGTAGCGGCGTTTGTCGTCATCCTCAAAAATAGCTGCCATAATTTCCTGTGCCGAACACTCTACGCCATCTCTGTCCACAAGATAAGCAAGGAGTTCCATCGTGCGCTTTCGTTCAAATACAATCGGTTTTCCGTCGCAGTATGCTTCAAAGTTCCCGAAGCAGTGAAAACAAAGACGTTTTGGTTGCTCCACCGGGAAGCGAAGATGCTCTACGGCATCTTTTATGTTTTCCGCCCAAATAGGCTTTTGCAAAAATCCGCTGGCAAACAGTCTGAATGCATCTATAGCGTATTCCTCATAACCGGTGCAGAATATGATATTCAACTTCGGATAAAGCTTCATAAGCTGCTTTGCACAATCCAAGCCGCTGATTCCCCTCAGGTTAATATCAAGTAGGGCGATGTCGATAGGATTCTTTTTTGCATAGTCAAGTCCTTCTTCCGCATTTGTAAAACAGGCTCGGTTGGCAGACGGCAATACTTCCGCAACGGCATCTGCAAGCATTTCCAGCATTATCTTTTCATCATCAATCAGCAGTAGATTCATTTTTTTAAATCCTCCAAAACAATTGTTGCGGTAGTACCGACACCGATTTCGCTTTCAATCTCTAACTTTCCGCCGCACATATATTCAAGCCGCTTGCGGACATTTGCAACGCCTATGTGCGCCCGTCCGTCATCGGGCAGACATTCGGTATCGAAGCCCATCCCGTCATCGTGAACGGAAACGTAAACCTTTCCGTTTTCTCTCTTTGCGGAAATTGTAACCGTGCCGCCTTTCGCTCTGCTTCGGATACCGTGCTTTACTGCGTTTTCCACGAGCGGTTGAAGCGAGAGTGCTGGAATGTTAAAATCCGTACTGCCGATATCGTACTCCACTTTCAGCACATCCGAAAAGCGGAGCATCTCTATGGAAAGATAGTTTTTCGTATGTTCGAGTTCTTGTTCAAACGGCACCAGTGTGCTTTTTTCAAGGCTCTCCATATTAGTTCTCAGATAATTTGTGAAATTCTTGATCGTCTCCCGTGCGAGACGTACATCCTTTCCGCAAAGGTGATAGATCGTACCGAGCGTATTATACAAAAAGTGCGGCTGAATCTGTGACATCATTAAATTTACTTTCATTTCGGTGTTTTCCGCTTCCTGCTCCAGCAGTTCCTTGTCCTGTTCGATATCAACGCCCACATATATGCTCAGGGCGACAAATGCCATACACACATAGCTGGCAGACAGGCTGAACAGCTGATCGACCACCACAAGCAGCATAGGAACAATCAGATAGGCAAGCAACGGAAGCAGTTTCTTTTTCAGAATCTTTCTGTTTCTAATAATGAAGATATAGGACAGCCAAACGCCCGGATTGGAAAGTACGACAAGCACCCCATAAGCCGGAGTATAATATGTATATCCGTCCGCGGGGAAATAGCAAAACCAGCCGGTGTCTATGGAAAGGCCAAAAACTGCCGTTGTTGCAAAGCAGTACAGTACCAATGTATGAATGATTTTCAGGCGCTTTTGTTCTGTTTTCATGCACCCGGTCAGCGAACAGACGTAGTTACAAAACAGCGCGCCTGCAAGGCAGTAGAAAAAGAAGTCAAAAACGGTCAGCACAAGGTCTAAGGTATAGAGCTCCGGCAGATAGGTCGGTGAAACAAGCATCCCGTCCAATATCCACGACGTCATATTGCAAATCAACAGCAGAACAAGATCAAGTGCAAGCAGACTGAATGCCCTTTTTGTCTGATTTGCCAATTTTCTTAAAACGGAAGAAACAAAGAGAATTACAAGAAACAGGATCGCAATTATTTCTGCTGTCGCATTGATATAAAATTGAAGGCTTGTATAGGAAATCATAGCTTTTCCTCCGTTCTGCTGTTTGCTATTGAGATCTTGTTTCTTCTCGGATCGTCCGGTTTCTTTGCATCTTCCGGTATAACCCACGATCTGCCGAAGCGTTCCAGACCGGGGATGCGCCCCTGCTGACAGAGCTTATGTACACGGCTCTCTGAAACGCCCCATTTGTAGGACGCTTCTCTTGCTGACATATATCCCTTCATCGACGCACCTTCCGTAAACATAATTTCACAAAATACATTATATCCGAATATCAGGATAATTGCAATAGAATTCACGAAAAAGCCAACTTCCCGACGTAGCAAAGCCCCACACGGAATCAAGATTTTTCTCTTGGCTCCGGGTGAGGCTTTTTGCGTTTATGGGCAACACTTTCGTTATCGGTATGACCACCGTCTGCGGGAACTGCTCTTTGCTGACTGACTGACGAGCCAGTCGCCTGCGGCGGCGAAGAAGAAGCCGCCCTTTTTGTCGGCGAACACATAGCGGTTAACATCGTAATCATCCTCGCCGGGTATGTAATGAATCTCGTCCCAGCCGTTGTTGTGGTCGGCGCAGTATTCATATACGATTTCGGTTTTCGTCTTTTTTCCTGCGCAGTTCGACAAGGTGGATATATACTTTACCGGCGTAGGACTGTTTGAAAGACCGACAACGCAGGAATTACAGGCACTCGCTGATGTGCACGAGCAAAATGCAGAATAACCCTGCAAAAGGAAAAGGAGCAGTCCTTGCGGACTACTCCATATTCCTTACTTAAAATACTTCCTTATCCACCCTAAGTGACCCTGTCGGGCGGCTTTTTCTTTTATTCCCAAAGCTTTTCGGGATATATTCCGTTTTCTTTCATATTGGCTATGGCATTCCTGACCGATTCCAGATCTTCGCGGTATGTCATGCCGTACCATGTTTCGCTGCAGTTTAAGACCTCCACTGTGCAAAGTCCCTCTTCAAGCTGTTCGTTGGCTATAAAGGGCAGGAAGTATTCGCACTTAAGGGGATTAACGGGAACATTATTATCGAGGAACTTGGTGAAGCGTGCGTTTAACTCGTCAAGCATCTGGGTGGAAAAGCCCCAGAAATTCATGGAGACTATTGCGTCACCCGAGATATCGGTGAAGTTTTCACCGTCTTCGGTATATGCTGCATCATCGCCGCGCTTTTCGATATGCGTTCTCTCGGTAATACCGCTGAGATATCCGTTTTCCACCTCGCATATGCCGCGGGAAACATGACCGTTTTCCGTTACGGTATTGCGCAGGCGGTAGCCTACCATGGCATACTCGGATTTGGGTCTGTCCTGTTTCAGATATTCGTATATCGCCTTATATGCGCCGGGGCCGTAGAAGTCATCGGCATTTATTACCGCAAAGGGACCGTCGACGGCATCCTTGCAGCAGGCTACTGCGTGGCCTGTTCCCCAGGGCTTCTCTCTTCCTTCGGGCACGGTATAACCCTCGGGGAGGCAGTCAAGCTGCTGGAAAACATATTCCACGTTGAAATACTTTTCCATTCTGTTTCCGACTGCGGCCTTAAAGCTGTCTTCTATCTCGTGCTTTATGATGAAAACGATCTTCTTAAAGCCCGCTCTTCTTGCATCAAAGAGAGAGAAATCAATTATGGCGTGACCATTATCGTCCACTGCTGTTATCTGCTTAAGTCCGCCGAATCGGCTGCCCATACCGGCAGCCATTATAACTAATGTAGGTTCCTGCATAGCTTTGCCTCAGCCCGCAGTCAGGTCAAGCTCATTGATGCCCATTGCTACGGTAATACCGCGAATTGCTTCATAGGTCTTTTCCTGAGCTATGGGAACGCATTCCTGCATAAGCTCATCGGTGAAAGCAGTTGCATCATCGGGGAGCTTGATAATAGTTTCGGTCATGATGTCAAAGACGAAATATGCGTCATCCTTGTCGTGGATTTTGATGTTCAGATATATGTAAGCATAACCGCAGAACTCCTCAGGACTTTTTGCGGAAACGCGGCTTTCTGCCTTGAGCTCAAGGTCTGCACCGACACCTGTGTCAAGCTTACTTACGAGATTGACGGTTTTGAAATCTATTACTTCCATTATAATTTTACCTTTCTTATATATTATTGTCTTGTTTTTCCTATAAAGAACGCTGCCATCAGCCCCGGGCCGCAGTTTGTGCCGATAGTCGTTCCGATGTATGTGTAAAACACATCTTTAAAGCCGAACTTTTCTTTTATTTCTTCGCCGAAGCTATGCGCTTCATCGGGAATATCCGAGTGGCAGATAAAAAGCGTCTGTTCCCCGGGATTTTCACAGCGTTCACTTATGATATCATAGATGCGGTTTATTGTATTCCTCTTTCCGCGCTCTTTTGACTCTACTATAAGGTGTCCCTCAAGGTCAAGCTTGAGAATGGGCCAGATATTGAGTGCATGGGCGATTACCATGCCGGTTTTGCTGACTCTTCCGCTTCGGTAGAGATAGGTAAGGTCTCCCGTTGTATAGCAGGTGTTGATATGACCTTTGATTTCATTCAGGCGCGCTTCACACTCATCTGCGCTCTTTTCCTCGTCGCGCATATCAGCCGCCATAATTGCCATTATTCCGTAGCCTACGGATGCCAAAGTCGAGTCAACAACTCTTATATCCGCTTCCGGATACTCAGCTTTCAGCATTTCCGCTGCAGTAATGCCGTTTGCACATGTTCCCGATATACCGCTTCCCAGCGCTATATGAATTATGGGAAGTCCTTGTTTCAGAAGCGGCTTCCAGAACTCAGTATATTGGTATGGCGTAACCTGACTTGTCTTTGGAGCATCGCCCGCACGCATGCCGTCATAGAAGGCTCTCATATCATTGGGGTCCATCGTATCGTTCAGGCTTTTGCCGTTTAAGCTGTAAGTCATCGATATGGAATAAATCTCACGCTCAAGGCAATATTCCATGGGAAGATCGCAGCCGGAATCCGTTGTAACGATATACTTGCTCATGGCTGTATCCCCTTTCTTATTATGATATTGATACAAATAAACGCATTTTGTATTATAGCACATTCTATTCTCAAATACTACACACAAATAAAAAAAGCCGCAAAGCGGCTTTTTTATTTACATTTACTGTTCTTATTACTCCAGCATTATATCAAGGATCTCGCTGTCGGTCTGGCGCATGCCTTCGCGGGCAAGCTTACCGACGCTTTCGATGGTTTCCTCAACATTGTCTTTGAGTATGCCGTCGCCGCCGTTGAGGCCCTTGCCGTTCTTGTAAAGGTCATAGCCGAGTATACCCGCTTCAACTGCGGATGCAATCTTGGTAGCACAGGAGGGCTTTGCTCCGTCGCAGACCGTACCGGAAATCATGCCCAGTGTATTTGTAATGGTGCTGGAAACAGCTTCATAGCTTCCGTCGAGCAGCCATGCAACGCCTGCGGCTGCACCGCAGCCGGCAGATATTGCTCCGCAGAATGCGGAAAGTCTGCCGATAGGTGTTTTCTGGTGAATTGTGATGAGGTTTGAAACAACCAGCGCACGCAAAAGCTTTTCGTGACTTGCTCCCATATCCTCAGCATATACTATTACAGGGAGTGAAGCGGTCATGCCCTGATTGCCGCTGCCTGAAACGATTACAACCGGCATCTCGCATCCGCTCATACGAGCATCAGAGCCTGCTGCTGCCTGTGCTCTTGCGCGGACACGAACATCGTCACCGCGGGTAGAAAGCAGGGTCTTGCCGATAGACGCACCATATTCACCACTGAGGCCCTCTTCGGATATTGCATAGTTATATTCTATCTGCTTATCCAGCATTTCCTGAATCTCGGAAATGTCGACGCACTCGGCAAACTCAATGATCTCGCGGACATTGAGCACGCTGCGGTCGGTTTCGCCGCCCTCAGCGCCTGCGCAGTCCTGCTTGAACAGGATTTCTCCGTTTTTTTCAATAAGAACGATGTTTGTATGGAAATCGGTTATACGCAGGTGGACTATATCACTGCCCTTGTAAAGGCGAAGGTCAATGTCCAGAAGCTTGTCGCTTTCGGATTTCATAACCGTCATCTGGCAGGAATCCATAAGCTCGGAAACAAGGTGAACATCCTCTTCTTTTACGTCTGCAAGAACTTCAAGCTGTTTATTTTCATTGCCGACAGCAACGCCGGCTGCAATTGCGGCTGTAATTCCTTTAAGCCCGCCGGTGTTGGGGACAACAACACTTTTTACATTTTTAATGATATTACCGCTTAAAACTATGTCTATTTTTTCCGGCACAGCTCCGAGGATTGCGCGGGCTTTCGCCGCAGCATAAGCCATTGCAATAGGCTCTGTGCAGCCCATTGCGGGTATAAGCTCTTCACGGAGAATCTGCAGATACTGTCTGTACTTGGCATCGCCTTTAATCATTGTCTTGTCCTCCCACTATTATTACTTTTTATGTATTATATCAAACTATTTTAGTTTTTTAAAGTACTTTGTGTGCAATATTTGTCTAATTGGCTTGATATTTTTGTCGGATTTTGATATAATTCCAATGAGCTATTATCGGCTGCACTACTATATTTTGGGGATGTTATTTTGATTGGCTTTTATAACTATACCGTTTGGCTGACCTATATCGGAATGCTGTCGTCAGTCATCGGTATTTTCTTTGCATGCTCCGGCAATACAACTGCCGCTGTAATATGCCTTATGGTCTCCGGTTTCTGCGACATGTTTGACGGCATAGTGGCGCGTACAAAGAAAGACCGCACCGAAGAGGAAAAACGCTACGGCATTCAGCTTGATTCTCTTTCCGATGTTGTATGCTTTGGTGTTCTCCCGGCCGTTATCGGTGTCAGCATCGGGGCTACTGAAATATGGCAGATTATAATTCTCGCTCTGTTTGCACTTTGCGGGCTGATAAGACTTGCTTATTTCAACGTAACCGAGGAAACCCGTCAGCAGCAGACAAGCGAAAAACGCAAAAGCTACGAAGGTGTTCCCATAACCTCGTCAGCGCTCTCCGTTCCCCTGCTTTTCTGCTTCAGAAAGCTCATCGGAACAGCTTTTCCCGTTGCATATGTCATTCTGCTTTTGCTTAACGGTGCAGCATTCATAACTCCCGTAAAGGTTAAAAAACCGGATAAACGCGGACTTGCCATAATGCTTATCCTCGGAATTATATTTACATTGCTGATTTTAATTCTCTGATAAAAAAACTTAAAGCGCAGTTCAAAATGAACTGCGCTTTTTTATTGCAAATTTTTTAAATATTAGATATACTGGAAGTACAAATATTTGCTTTAAAAAGGCAGGTAATAAATATGAATATTTTTGACATTCTCGGCCCGGTAATGGTCGGCCCCTCAAGCTCACACACAGCAGGTGCTGTGCGTATAGGTCTCATCGCTCGTCAGCTGTTGGGAGAAACGCCCGACACTGCCGAAATCTATCTTCACGGTTCATTTGCCGATACCGGCCACGGTCACGGCACTGACCGCGCACTCGTCGCAGGTCTTCTCGGCATGGAGCCTGATGACAGCCGTGTCCCCGACAGCTTCAATGTTGCCGCTGAATGCGGAATGAAATTCTCTATAAAAGAAAAATCCCTGCGCGGAGCTCACCCCAACACTGCCCAGCTGATTATCCGCAACAAAAGCGGCCGCGAGGTAAACGTTCAGGCATCGTCTATCGGCGGCGGCAGAATTCAGGTAAACAAGCTGGACGGCATGGATGTCTGCTTCAGCGCAGAGAACAACACTCTTATCATCTACAACGAGGACCGTCCGGGTCTTGTTGCAGATGTATCCTCTCTGCTTGCTTCCGTTTCCGTCAACATAGCAACGCTTCAGCTTTTCCGTGACCGCCGCGGCGGCACCGCCGTCATGGTATATGAGATCGACCATCCCCTGTCCCCTTCCATGGTACAGGTGCTTGAGCAGTTTGACGGCGTTATCAAGGCAACCTACATTAACGTTAAGCTCTAAGGAGGCAAGTCCAAATGTCATTTCATTCTATTAACGAAATCATGGCGCTCTGCGCTGAGAAAAATATGCCTTTCTGGCAGGTAGTTCAGGAAACCGATGCCGAGGAGCAGGGCATTCCCGCTGATGCTTCACTTAACAAAATGCAAAACGTGTGGCATGTCATGCGTTCATCTATCGAATCATATGACCCCAACATGTTATCTGCCAGCGGCTTTGTAGGCCGCGAGGGCGGAATCATGGACGCATACACGAAATCAGGCGACACTCTCTGCGGTCCCTTTGTTTCCAAAATCATAACCCGAGCACTCATGATGGGCTGCTCCAACGCCTGCATGAGACGAATCGTTGCAGCACCTACGGCAGGTGCCTGCGGCGTTCTGCCCGCATTGCTCTACACCTACTGGGAGGATAAAGGCTGCTCCGAGGACGAGATCGTTCAGGCTTTGTATGTAGCTGCCGGTGTTGGTCAGGTCATTGCTGACCGTGCCTGCATCGCAGGCGCAGAGGGCGGCTGTCAGGCAGAGATCGGTTCTGCCTCCGGCATGGCCGCTGCCGCACTCGTTTCGCTTCGCGGCGGTACGCCGGAACAGATGGCAGATGCCTGCGCCATGGCTCTTAAAAATCTGCTTGGTCTGGTTTGCGACCCCGTCGGCGGTCTGGTCGAGATTCCCTGCGTAAAGCGTAATGTTGTCGGAGCGGTGAATGCACTTTCCGCAGCAGATATGGCTCTTGCAGGCATCAGCAGCGCAATCCCCGCCGATCAGGTTATTGACACCATGCGTCAGGTTGGCGATGCTATGAGCACACAGTTAAAAGAAACCTCCAGAGGCGGCCTTGCCGTATCCCCCAGAGGTAAAGAGCTTGCAGACATGCTCAAGCAGTCTTAACTTTTTCAATGTCATAAACTATTATTATAGCGCTGATTATTGCCATAAGCGAGAAAATCAGTATTGCGCAGTTGCGGAAAAAGGCCTCGGGCAAATACAGGATTATGGGGTCGACATTTGAGTAAAACACCCAATTCGTCTTTCCCGGGAAAAACAACCTATGGAACAGCATGAATACCGAGTTAAAATCTATCGCAACTGAAATTACGACTATAACAGCAAACGCAATAAGCCCCACTGCACCCCAAAACGCGGGTGAACGGTTCAAAAACCGGTGGGGCTTATATTTTATTGCCTTCAGCCCCAGAATAATTGCAAGGCACAGGACAAAAACGGCAAGGTCTGCGATGAACATCCCACGCACATCAGCGAAGTGGGCCGCTCCCGCTTCTGAGAACGGAAGCTTTCCTGCGGAAAACCTGTCCGACAGCCCGAGGCAAAAATTCATTACATCGTTAAATGCAGCCTTTATCTCCGATTCACTCAAACCATATTGCGTGAGTCCGAGGGGTCTTATATGAGCATAGTAAAACGGGCGGGCAAGAATCGGCACTGCAATCGAGCCTGTGAGTATTGTCAGCGCGCTTATGATACTGAGAATAACAGAAACTGCTTTTTTCACGCTTCACACCTTCTTCCCGAAAGTACAATCAGCACCTGCGCAGGCAGATAGAACAGCCACATGCCCACAGCCGCGAAGCTGTAAACCCGAGCTTCCGCAAGCTGCGGCAGGTTGAAGATCCCGACGCATATATCACAGCACAAGAACAGAACGAGTCCGACCTTGAACAAGCTGTTTTCCGTTCCGAGGCTTTGTATAACATTGCAGACAAAGCCCGTAAAATAAACGGCAGCGAGAGCATTGAGCCATGTCATCATGCCGAGTTTCCACAGTGCGGCAAGGGCTACTATAAACAACGCTCCGCGAAGCGGCAGCATTCTCTTTCCGCTTTCACGGCAGAGCAGATAAAAGTATATTGCCTGCACCACGCAGAAAAATGCAACTCCAAGGGCATAATCTGAATTCCTTACAAGAAGCAGACTGTCCGCAGCAAGAGTGAATACCATCGCCGCAGTTATGAGTTTTTCACCGCCGAATGCCGTGAATAAAGCTGAAAACACAAGGCAAAGACATATGGACACAAACTTAAGCCTGATGCTGTCTGCGGAAACAAGTCCCATATCCGCCGCAAGATAGGAAATATATATAAGCAGTTCGAGGGCGATGAATATGATTGAAAGCTTTTTGGTCTTATTCATAACGTCCTCCTTTTTTATTCATTACATTGTAATTATAGCAGAAACGTGGTAAAATAAAAGTCAATTTCAGCAAAGGAGTCCCTGCCTTGAAACTATATCTGCACGGACATGATTATAAATACGCGGTCGAGCAAATAATGCTGACGCTCTTCCCGAATGAGCGCCCTGAATACCCCGACGGCAAGCCGACCGGCGACAGAGCCGAGCTAAGCTTAAGCATAGGCAAAAAGCTGGGCACAGCCTGCTGCAAGCTGGTGGTGGGTGACGAAGCTTATCGCGCAAGAGCAAGCTTCAGCGCAGAAGACATCAAGGACAATTTAAGCCGCGACAAGCTTTGTCAGCGGGCCATCAAAAACGCATTCTACCGTGCGGCATTAAAATCCGGTCACCGCAAGCCCGCATGGGGTGCGCTCACAGGCGTAAGGCCGGGCAAAATTTTCTGCTCGCTCATGGATAACTGCTCCGCCGACGAAGCTGAGAAGCGTTTCATCGCCGACTATGATGTAAGCCCCGAGCGTGCAAGGCTTTGCAGAGAAACATCGCTGGAAACCGTAAAGATCACCGAAAGTCTGGGCAAAGATGATGTCTGCCTTTATGTCGGAATTCCCTTCTGCCCCACAAGATGCTCATACTGCAGCTTCGTAAGCCAGTCGGTTGAAAAAAGCATGAAGCTCATTCCCCCATTCGTTGATGCGCTGATGGCTGAGATTGAGGCTACCGCCGCGGTGATTAATAAAACAGGCAAGAATATAATATCAATATATATGGGCGGCGGCACCCCTACCACGCTCTCTGCCGCTCAGCTTGAAAGACTTTGCTCAAAGCTGGAGGAATGCTTTGACCTTAAAAACGTCCGCGAGTATACCGTGGAGGCAGGACGTCCCGACACTATAACCGAGGAAAAGCTCGATGTTCTGAAGTCTCACGGTGTTACCCGTGTCAGCGTAAATCCGCAGACCATGTCCGACTCCGTTCTCGATGCCATAGGCCGCAGACACACGGCGCAGGACATCGTGGATGCTCTCGGCAAAGTCCGCAAGGTAGGCGGCATGGAGGTAAATATGGACCTCATTGCAGGCCTTACCTCTGACACCGTTCAGGGCTTTGAAGACACGCTGAACAAAGTGCTTGCACTCGAGCCTGAGAACATAACTGTCCACACCTTATCCCTCAAGAAGGGCTCGCGCATCACCCTCGAGGGCAGCGAGCTTCCTTCCGACGCGGAGGTCTCCGCCATGCTCGACATTGCGAGCAAAAAGCTCCGCGCGGCGGATTATTCCCCCTACTATCTCTACCGCCAGAAATTCATGTCGGGCGGCTTTGAAAATGTAGGCTGGGCTAAAAAAGACACTATAAACATTTATAACATCTGCATCATGGAAGAGCTTTGCTCCATAATCGCTCTTGGGGGCGGCGGCTCAACCAAGCTCATTTCCTCGGGTGCAGGACGCAATATCCGTATATTTGACCCCAAATATCCAAACGAATACATAAACGGCATTGATAAGATTTGCCGCGATAAACAGAGCATAATAGATTTTTTCAGCAAGGAGACCGACTAAAATGGCATATAAACTCGAAGAAATTAACTATCGCACGGTTGCAGACCCCAAGGGCTTCATCGAGGAATGTGACGATATCTACCGCAAGAGAGTTGAAAAAGCGGCAGACCTTATAATCAAAAATCAGGAGAAGAGCCCTATCGTTTTGCTCTCAGGTCCCTCCGGTTCCGGCAAGACAACCACTGCGATGAAAATAAGCGAGGAGCTTGAAAGACGCGGCGTGCACGCACATTACGTGGGCATGGACGATTACTTTAAGACCGTTGACCCCGAAACCGCTCCCCGCACCCCCGAGGGTGAAATTGATCTGGAGTCCCCCCTCTGCCTTGACATGGAGCTATTAAACGAGCACTTCAACATGCTGAGCGAAGGCAAGAGGATTTTTGTCCCCAAGTATGAATTCTCCCGTCAGATGCGTATACTTGAACCCTCCAAGTCCATAAAGCTCAAGAAGGATGAAATTGTTGTTTTCGAGGGTATCCACGCTCTCAACGACATGATAACCGATCGCCAGCCCGACGCATTCAAGCTCTATATTTCCGCAAGAAGCAATGTCGAATTCAAAGGCCAGAAGGTATTCAAGGGCACATGGTTCCGCCTTGTGCGCCGCACCGTCCGTGACTACAACTTCCGCGGAGCCGACCCCGACATGACCATAAGCATGTGGGCAAACGTCCGCCGCGGCGAGATTGCAAACATCTCCCCCTTCAAGGACAAGGCAAACTTCCAGTTTGACTCCTCTTTCCCCTATGAGCTTGCGGTTATGAATCACACCGCGACCCAGCTTTTTGCCTCCATCCCCGAGGGCATTGGCCGCTACGAGGAGCTTCGTCAGGTATGGCCTGCGCTCCAGCTCTTCGGCGAGATTGATGAGTCTCTTGTCGCACCCGACGCGCTGATCCGCGAATTTATCGGCGGCGGTGTCTACGCTTATTAAACCTTTATTCAGTTCGGCACTTACATTTACGCTTGTACAAGAAAATGAAAGGAGCAATAATATGTACGGATTAACCAAGAAATACGGCAAAGGAATATGCGTTGTCCTCTACTCCGTCGGCGCATACTATGCCGCAAAGAAACAGCCTATTCCCCTCATCGTTCTCGCTGCAATGCACCTGACCGAATTCTTCACCATAGCCAATAAAGTCGGCAAAGAGAACGGTCGCAGCCTTGCTGAAAGCTTCTTCAACTGCCTCTGCTTCGGCTTCACATGGTGGCTGCCCGTTAAGAAAGAAAACATCTGATAAAAACAGAAAAAGACCTAATCCATAAGGATTAGGTCTTTTTTATTATCTTAAAGACTGTCTATATATCTGCAAGCGGCAAGTGCAGCGGCGGAGCCATCGGCGGCGGCAGTGGTGAGCTGGCGTACGGCCTTTTTACGGCAGTCGCCGGCAACGAACACACCGGGGGTTTTGGTCAGGCAATCCTCGCCGGAGTCGGCATAGCCGGCCTCGTCGAGCACCATGAGCTCCGCAACAAATCTATTGTCGGGAGCATGTCCGATTGCAACGAACAGACCGTCGACCTCGATGTCACGCTCAGCTCCGTTGTTATCGGTAACGGTGATAGCTTTGAGCTCATTTTCGCCCTTGAGCGCGGTGATGGAGGAATTGAGCACAAACTCAACGTTTTCCTTTGCCTCAAGCGCTTCAACCAGCTTGGCTTCGCCGCGGAAGGAATCTCTGCGATGAACAAGATAAACATTGGAGCAGGTTTCCGAAAGCAGCATTGCATCCTGCAGAGCGGAATTACCGCCGCCGTTTACGGCAACGGGATGTCCCTTGTAGAATGCGCCATCACATACCGCGCAGAAGCAAACACCTGCACCGGTGAGTTCTTCTTCTCTGTCGATGCCCAGCATGCGGGGCTTTGCGCCGGTTGCGATAATGAGAGTCTTGCCCTCAAACTGCGCGCCGAACTCGGTTTTTACGAGCTTTATGCCGTCTTTTATCTCGACGGAGCTTACCTCGTCAAGCTCCATGTCAGCGCCCTGATTCATCACCTGACTCATAAGACGGTCGGCAAGCTCAGTGCCCGAAATTGACTCGATTGTGGGGAAGTTCTCCACCTTTGGTGACCATGTTATCTGGCCACCGAATGCGTTCTTTTCAATTACAAGAACGGTTTTTCCCGCTCTTAAGGCATAGAGGGCGGCAGTTAATCCTGCCGGCCCTCCGCCTATGATGATTACATCATACATATTTTGAATTACCTCTTATTTTGCAAGAAACTGCTTGATAGCGCCTGCTCCTGCGTACTTTTCGACGTTCTCGCCGTCGATGATTACGAGGGTGGGTGCCTGCTTTACGCCAAGGGAAAGTGCGAGATCTGCATTCTCGTCAGCCATGAGCTTCTCGTATGCAAAGCCTGCCTTGTCAAGGTAGGTGCATGCGATGCGGCAGTTGGGGCAAGTGGGAGTTGCGAAGAGGATAGTGCGCTTCTCTGCTGCGGGAGCTGAAACTTCGGGTGCTTCGCAGGAACAGCCGTCCATGTTCAGAGGGCCATTGTGAGTCAGAACGGAAGTTTCGATATTGTACTCCTTGCGCTCCTTGTATTCCTGAGTCTTGCCTTCGTTCCAGTTCTGAACGGGACGGTAGTAGCCGGTGATACGACTGTATACCTCTGCGGGCTCACCGCAGTGGGGGCAGGTAAACTGCTCGCCGGTGAGGTATCCGTGCTCCTTGCAGACGGAGTAGGTGGGAGAAATGGTGTAGTAAGGCAGCTTGTAGTTCTCTGCAATCTTGCGTACGAGTGTTGCCGCAGCCTTCCAGTCGGGCAGTTTCTCGCCGAGGAATGCGTGGAATACGGTGCCGGAGGTGTAGAGAGTCTGGAGCTCGTCCTGAATATCCAGTGCGGTGAAGATATCATCGGTGAAGGATACGGGCAGATGGCTGGAGTTGGTGTAATAGGGTGTGTTGCCTGCCTCGGAAGCGGTAATTATGTCGGGGTACTGCTTAACATCGTGCTTTGCAAGGCGGTAGGAAGTGCTCTCTGCAGGAGTTGCCTCCAGATTGTACAGGTCGCCGTACTGTTCCTGATAGTCGCTCAGGCGCTCACGCATATGGTTGAGAACGTCCTGGGTGAACTTCTGGCACTTTTCGGTTGTCATGTCAGCACGTACCCAATTTGCATTGAGACCTGCTTCGTTCATACCGACAAGGCCGATGGTGGAGAAGTGGTTATCAAAGCCGCCGAGGTAGTGCTGAGTGTAGGGGTAAAGTCCCTCGTTGAGGAGCTTGGTGATAACGGTACGCTTGATCTTTAGGGAGCGTGCCGCAATATCCATAAGCTTATCAAGTCTCTTATAGAAGTCTGCCTCATCTGTTGCAAGATATGCAATGCGGGGCATATTAATTGTAACAACGCCGACAGAACCGGTGCTTTCGCCGGAACCGAAGTAACCGCCGGATTTCTTTCTCAGCTCGCGGAGGTCGAGGCGCAGGCGGCAGCACATAGAACGAACATCGTTGGGTTCCATATCGGAGTTGATGTAGTTGGAGAAGTAGGGTGTGCCGTACTTTGCGGTCATCTCGAAGAGAAGCTTGTTGTTCTCGGTTTCGGACCAGTCAAAGTCCTTGGTGATGGAGTAAGTGGGAATGGGATACTGGAAGCCGCGGCCGTTTGCATCGCCTTCGATCATGATGTTGATGAATGCCTTGTTGACAAGTGCCATTTCCTCAACACAGTCGCCGTAGGTGAAGTCCATTTCCTTGCCGCCGACTATTGCGGGCAGGTCCTTAAGGTCTGCGGGGACTGTCCAGTCGAGAGTGATGTTGGAGAAAGGTGCCTGAGTGCCCCAGCGGGAAGGAGTGTTAACACCGAAAATGAAGGACTGGATGCACTGCTTGACTTCCTTGTAGGAGAGGTTATCAACCTTTACAAAAGGTGCAAGATAGGTATCGAAGGAGGAGAATGCCTGAGCGCCTGCCCATTCATTCTGCATAATTCCGAGGAAGTTTACCATCTGGTTGCAGAGGGTGGAAAGATGGCTTGCGGGAGAGGAATTGATCTTGCCGGGGATTCCGAGGCCCTGCTGAATAAGCTGCTTAAGGCTCCAGCCTGCGCAGTAGCCGGTGAGCATGCTCAGATCGTGCAGGTGGATATCGCAGTTACGGTGGGCATTTGCGATTTCCTCATCGTAAATCTCGCTGAGCCAGTAGTTTGCGGTGATAGCGCCGGAGTTGGAGAGGATAAGTCCGCCGACGGAATAGGTAACGGTGGAGTTCTCCTTAACGCGCCAGTCGAGAACGTTAACATAGCTGTTTACGGTTTCCTTATAATCAAGGTAGGTAGACTTCATGTTACGCAGTTTCTCGCGCTGCTTACGGTAGAGTATGTAAGCCTTTGCAACAGCCTCATAGCCGCCGCGGGAGAGGACTGCCTCAACGCTGTCCTGAATATCCTCAACTGCTACATAGCCGTCCTTGATTTTGGGGATGAAGTCTGCGGAAACCTTGAGCGCCAGAAAATCAATAACATTGTCTGTGTACTCGGTTTCGGTTGCTTCAAAAGCCTTTTTGATTGCGTTTGCAATCTTGCTGATGTCAAAATCAACGATTTTGCCGTCACGTTTAATAATCTGATACATTTCTTTATCCTCCGTATTTCTCACACGCCGCGAACTTCTGCCGCCGGAACGTAGTTTTTTACAGCTTCACACAGCTCATGCATTTCGGTTTCGTCGAAAGCGGATAAGCCCTCGCCTTTTAAAAGGTCACCCGAATCTTTAAACTGCTGCAGGTAGTATTCTCTGGCCCCTGCAATCCACTTTGCCGCTTCCACAAGGCTTTCCTTTGTATGGATTCCCTTAACCACTGTGGTACGGAACTCATACTCAACATCACCGTTGAGGAGCATATTCTTCGATTTTTCTATGCTCTCGAGGTCAATGTCCCCGCGGCCGGCTGTCACACCGTAAAGCTCTGGCGAATTCTTTATATCCATCGCCACACGGTCAACCAGACCCTCGTCAAGTATCTGTTTCAGAAGCTCCGGATTAGAGCCGTTGGTATCAAGCTTAATTTTGTATCCCATGGCCTTGATCTTCCGCAGGAAGTCGGGCATATCGCAATGCAGCAGCGGCTCGCCGCCCGTTATTGCAACACCGTCAAGCACTCCCCTGCGCTTCTCGAGAAAGCTCATAACGTCTTCCATGGGGAGCTCTCCCTCCTCTTTAACGCGTTCAGGTTCTACCAGAAGTGCGTTGTGGCAGAAGGGACAGCGGAAATTGCAGCCTCCTGTGAAGATTGTGCATGCGACCGCTCCGGGATAGTCCAATAATGTCAGTTTTTGTATTCCGGTTATATGCATGGTTCTCTCCTGTTTATTAGCTTGCTAAGCATAGCACACGCGCAGTTTGTTGTCAAGGAAAAGCCACAAAATGTAGGAATTTTTACCGCTTTGTAACCGTTGAAACCACAAAATATTGTGTTTTGCCACTTTTACGATTTTCGGTAATTCTGCCGTTTTTTGGTCCCTAATCCAAGGCGATTTCGCAAAAAACTCAGCGGTATCAATGCTTACAGCGATGTGCTGAAAAAGTCTTTTTTGAAAAAACAACGAAAATATGCACCACAAGATGTCGTACTACATCTTGTGGTGCAACACAAGCAGCGGCACAAGAGCCCCATATATAGCAACAGCCCGCGGCATATGCCGCGGGCTGTGATATGGTAATTTTAAAGTCCCTGCTTGGTGAATGCTTCCCAACTTCGGTGCATATAGGTTTCAAGACCGATGGGCTCGCCTATATATTTTTCATCTCTGCCGTCTTTAAGGAATTCCTCGATGAATTCCTTTCTGCCGGTTGTGTGCCTTACGGGGATACCGGTCATTTCAGAGGTCTTGACAAGGACATCATAGCCTGCGCGGATATCGTCTGCACTGGCAAAATTCAGGAGGTTGGAGTTATTTACGAAGCCCGTAACCTTCTGGCGGGCAAAGCCCTCCATATCCTCTTTGAGCTTAATAATCTTTTCGGGGCTTTCGGACATGGGGCGGAAAACGTTTACGATATCATACACCTCGAGCTGACCCGGCTCGAGTGCCGCAAAGTCCTGATGATAACGGCCAAGGGAAAGTGCGCCTGCGGAGTCGCCGCCCACATCGAAGATGCAGAGATCCCAGTCGCCTGCAAAAGCAGATGCAACTGCGGCAGACATATTACTGGGTGTTACGCCCTGACCTGCAAAGGTGGGAGAAACAAGGTTGACCTTCTTTTCGGAAAGGACGTCAACGCGGTCGGACATACGGAAATAATCGTTTACCTTATCAAGGTCGATAACGAGAGTATTAAGACCCTTTTCCGCAGAGTTTACTGCAAGGTTAATTGCAATCTCGGTCTTTCCTGAACCGTAGTTGCCAATAAGAACAATGAATTTTTTCATTTTACTTTCCAGCCTTTGCGTTTACTTTTGCAAGGAATTTTTCGTTCTGAATGATGAAGCGCTCATGTCTGCCCTGACCGATAAGTCCTGCCTCGTCATATGCCTTGACTTCAAAAACAAGTCTGCGGCGGTCAATCTCGATCAGCTCGGACTCTGCCCATACCTTCATGCCGAGGGGAGTTGCAGCGTCATGTGTGATTTCGATTTTGGTGCCGACAGTACCCTGACCCTCTTCAAGGTAGGGAGCAACGGATGCCTGAGCAGCCTGCTCCATGAGGCCTATCATATTGGGGGTTGCAAAAACGTCAAGGGAGCCGGAGCCTACAAATTTTGCGGTGTTTGTATCGTTTACGACAGTTTCAACGCGTCCTTTAATTCCAATTTCCATGATATTTCTCCTTACATTTATTATATAGGGGGATTTTATCACATTAAGCGAAGCTTAGCAATAAAAAAAGCTCGGCACAGGGCTGTGCATCACAGAGATTTATAGGTTTTGAACGGCTATTTTCCGCCCATACGGCATAAAAAATAACGGTAATACGTCAGTATTACCGTTATTTTGTTATCTTGTCTGTTCGAAAAATCTCTCGCTCAAAACTGCTTTGCACCTGAAAAGCAGGATGTTTTTTGCAAGGCAAGGCAAATTACCGCAGGAATACTGCCGTATTTCAAGGTAATTTAACGTAGTTTTGCGTAAAACAGTTGCTTTTCAGGCTGTAAATCCCTATGGTGCACAGCCCTAAGCCGAGCTTTTTGAGCTTTTTATTATGTAATGAAATTACTTGAGGTTTGCCTTGATAACGTTTGCGAGAATGGTCATGCCTCTCTCGATCTCTTCCTCGTTCAGCTTGGAGTAGTTCAGACGCAGGCAGTTCTTCTGCTCGCCGTTGGGGAAGAAGCCCTCACCGGGAACATATGCAACATTCTGCTTCAGGCACTCGTCAGCCATAACCTTGGTGTCGATGTAGTCAGGAAGCTCAACCCAAGTGAACAGGCCGCCGTTGGGGTGAGTGAACTTTGCCTCGGGGGGGAACTCGCGTTCCATGGTGTTGATCATTGCATCGCGGCGCTTTGCATAGTTTGCCTTGATGGTTGCAACGTGCTCGTCAAGGTCGAACATGTCGATGAACTTGGAGCAAACGAGCTGTGCATCGGTGGAAGGCTGCAGGGAAGCTGCCTGTGCAAGGAAGTTGTACTTCTTGAGAATTTCGCCGTCAGCGCAAACCCAGCCAAGACGGTAGCCGGGAGCAAAGATCTTGGAGAAGGTGCCGAGGAATACTACGAGGCCCTTGGTATCCATGCTCTTGAGTGCGGGGAGAGACTCGCCTTCAAAGCGGAGCTCGCCGTAGGGGTTATCTTCGATAACGGGAATTTCGTACTTGTTGACGATTTCCATGAACTTCTCACGACGCTCCATGGGCCAGGTACGGCCGGAGGGATTCTGGAAGTCGGGGATAACGTAGATCATCTTAACCTTGTCGTCAGTTGCGAGAACCTTTTCCAGTTCTTCCATAATCATGCCGTTTTCATCGGTGGGGATAGCAACGAAGTTGGGCTCGCAAGCCTTGAATGCGTTAAGTGCGCCAAGGTAAGAGGGGCTCTCGATGATGATGGTATCACCGGGGTTTACGAATACTCGTGCGGAGAAGTCGAGGCCCTGCTGAGAACCGGAAGTTACGAGGATGTTGTCAGCGCTGGTCTTGATATTGAGCTTTGCTTCCATGCGGTCAGCGATCTGCTGACGGAAGTGCTCGAAACCGTTGGTGCTGGAGTACTGGAGTGCAACTTCGCCCTGCTCGTCGAGAACTGCATTGGTAGCAGCCTTGATCTTCTCAACGGGGAAGAGTTCAGGTGCGGGCATACCGCCGGCGAAAGAAAGGATTTCGGGCTTGTTTGCAAGTGCAAGCAGCTCACGGATTGCAGAACCCTTAAGAAGGTCCATTCTGTCTGCAAATTTAATCATTTGAATTTTTTCCTCCTGTTTTCGCAGAGCATGGCTCTACGCATATTTAACCTATACAATTTAAGCACATTATAATGCTTTTGTAAACAGCTTTAAGTTCAAATTGGCTGAATAATGATTGTTTTTTGCCGTAATAAACAAATATTGCATCAGATTTTATGCAGTTTCACTGTTTTTTATATGCCGTCTTTCCGCATACATCTGCTATCATCGCTTCCGCGCTGCGCATACCGTCAACGGCGGCGGATGTTATGCCTCCTGCATAGCCCGCTCCCTCGCCGCATGGGTACAGACCGGATATATCAGACACACGATTTTCGCCGCGAACAATGCGCACAGGCGACGACGAGCGCGTTTCGGGACATGTCATCACGGCATCGGCATCATCAAAGCCCTGAAGCTTTTTTCCCAGCTCGGGAAGTGCGTTTTCAAGAACGCTTGTTATCCTCTCAGGCAGAATCTCGTGTATATCGCAATAATGAACGCCCGGGATATAACTGGGCTTTACGCTTCTGCACTCCGTGCTGGGTCTGCGGGCAAGGAAATCACCCACAAGCTGAGCCGGGGCTTTGTAATCACGGCCTAAATCAAAGGCTTTCTTTTCGATTTCTCTCTGCCAGTACATACCGCCCAGAGTTCCCTCATACGGAAAGTCCTCGGGATGCAGAGTAATCAAAAGTGCTGCGTTTGCGTTTTCTCCGTCGCGGCGCGAATAGCTCATGCCGTTTGTGACAACGCCATCGATTTCCGAGGCGGCCGCAATCACCTTTCCGCCGGGACACATGCAGAATGTATACGCGCTCGTTCCGTCCGGAAGGTGTACGCTCAGAGAGTAGTCGGCTGGCGGCAGGTTATCATACTCCGCGCCGTACTGGCTGATATCCACCATCTTCTGCTTATGCTCAATGCGAACGCCCATTGAGAATGGCTTGGGCTCCATTGGAACTCCGATTGAGTTTAGCATTTCAAAGGTATCGCGGGCACTGTGGCCTATGGCAAGCAGGAGCTTTTCGCAGGGCATCTCATAAGTGCTCTCCCCTGCCGTGACCTCAATGCCGCAAAGCTTATTCTCATTAAGAAGCAGTTTTGACAGCTTATGTCCGAATCGGACCTCGCCTCCCAGAGAAATAATATCTTTTCTTATGTTCTGAACAACGGAAACAAGAATGTCCGTTCCGATATGGGGCTTTGCATCATACAGGATATTTTCCTGAGCACCGTGCTCATAAAACTGTCTTAACACCCAGCTTATACGGGGATTTTTAATTCCCGTTCCCAGTTTGCCGTCGGAAAATGTTCCCGCTCCGCCTTCGCCGAACTGCACATTGCACTCTGGGTCAAGTTCGCCGCCGCTGCGGAAACTTTCAACCTTTTTGAGCCTTGTTTCCGCATCTGCGCCGCGTTCCAGAACTATCGGCTTAAGTCCCGCCTTTGCAAGCACCAGCGCAGCAAACATTCCCGCAGGCCCGAAGCCTACAACAACAGGGCGCATATCAGGCGCTGCACATTCGGGAATTGCATATTCGTATTTTTCGTATGTGCCTACATCCTTGTTCTTTGCCCGGGAAATAATTTTTTCCTCGTTTCCCGATACTTCCACAGCAACGGCATACACTATACGAATATCATTTTTCTTTCGTGCATCGAGAGATTTTTTTGTTATCTCAAGCTTTTTTATATCGTTTTCCGCTATTCTCAGTGTCTTTGCCGCAAGAGCTTTGAGTTTTTCTTCGCTCTCACCGACGCCGAGATGCAGACCTCTGACAAGTATCATTTGCCGAGCCTCCCTGCAAGATGTCCGCTTGCCCACGCCCATTGCAGGTTGTATCCGCCGCAGTCGGCATCCACATCGAGGAGTTCTCCGCAGATGTAGAGATTCGGCACAAACCAGCTTTCAAGTGTTTCGGGGTTAATACCGCTTGTTTTTATGCCGCCAGCGGTAACCTGAGCGCAGTCAAAGCTTTCAACGCCTTTGAGCTCAATGCAAAAATCCTTGCAGGCATTTGCAACTCTCTCAAGCTCGCTATCTGCAAGCGTTTTCAGTTCTCTTCCGCTTCCAACTCCCGCATATTTCACAAGCATTCTGCCCAGTCGGTTATGCAAAACTCCCGTAAGGAGCTCGTCCGTACCAAGCTTGGGCAGACTTTGAGTGCGGTGCTTCAGGATTTCAATCACCGCCTCAGTATCGAGCATATGGAGAAAATCAATGTGTACGATTGCGCCCGGATCGCAGAACGATGCCGCGCGGGAGATATCAAACGCCGCAGGTCCCGAAAGTCCCGCTTCGATGAACTGCAATTCACCCTTTGATTTTGCGATTTCCATTTTGCCCGCAGTAAGGCGCAGCGCCGCCTCAGCTCGCACGCCCTTTAAGGCGCGGGGATATGTGGGATCGCATATGAGCTGAACAAGAGACGGGCGCAGATTTGTGCGCTTATGGCCCAGCGGCTTTAAAAGCTCATATCCATCCATAACGCCGCCCAGCTTTGCTCCTGCCGCGCCGCCGCATGCCATAATAAGCGCATCGGCGTTTATTTTTTCTTCGTCGGTAATGACAGTAAAGCCCTCGCCGTTTTTTCGTATTTCTCTCGCAGGGCATGAGGTTTTGAGAGTGACGTTTCTCTGCTCAAGCGCAAAGCGCAGAACATCGACGACGGAGTTTGCCGAGTTTGAGAGCGGGTAAACTCTGCCGCCGTATTCCGTAACCGTCACAAGTCCCAAATCCTTGAAAAACCTGAGCGTATCATCGGGAGAAAACCTTGAGAGCGCCGCTTCCGCAAACTCCGGATTCTCTCCGTGGTAGTTTGCAATCGTCGCGCCCACGTTTGTCAGGTTGCATCGTCCGTTGCCCGTTGCAAGAAGCTTTCTTCCAACGCGCTGCTGGCGTTCAAGCAATATTACATTATTATTTTCATCCTCGGCCGCAGTGAGCGCCGCAATCATGCCCGACGCGCCGCCGCCGATTATAACAACATTTTTCACGTTTTTATTCCTCACGGATAAATTCGCCGCTTTTGCCGCCGGTCTTTTTCAGAAGGCGGATGTCGCTTATGACCATGTCCTTCTGCACGGCCTTGCACATATCGTAAACAGTCAGCGCCGCGACGGAGACCGCAGTAAGCGCCTCCATTTCGACCCCCGTTACGCCCGTGCATTTTGCCGTTGCGCAAATCTCAACCGCAAGCTCTTCCTCATTGAGATTAAAGTCTATATCCACACCCGATATCATAATGGGGTGGCACATGGGGATTATATCCGGAGTGCGCTTTGCGCCCATGATGCCTGCAATCTGTGCCGTTGCGAGAACATCGCCCTTTTTCATTCCGCCGGTCTTTATAAGGCGAAAGGTCTCTTCATTTACAAGCACTCTGCCTGCTGCTACTGCCGTGCGGCTTGTTTCGTTCTTTTCGGAAACGTCGACCATTCTGGCGCGTCCGTTGTCGTTAAAATGAGAAAAATCCGCCATAATATGTCTCCTTTTCAGCGGCAGGTGAAGAGTATTACCTGTCTTGTCTTTGCGATCTCCTCAAGAAGCTTCATCGCCTGAGCGGTGCGCTCGTTATCGAGATTTACAAGTGTATCGTCAAGTATAAGCGGACAGTTTGCGTCCTCGGGAAGTGCCATTTCGCACACTGCAAGGCGTACCGCAAGGTACATGAGGTCGAGTGTGCCCGCGCTCAGATATTCGGTCTGGCGAGCCACGGTATCCCCGTCGGCTTTGGTCTTTGCGGAAAAGTCGCGGTTAATGAGAATTGACTCGTACTTGCCGCCTGTTATGAGTGACATATAGTTTGCCGCAGTCTGTCCGAGCACTGGGGAAAAACGGCTCTGTATATCTGCATCGGCCTCGCGAAGGACATCAACCGCAAGGGAGATTGCCTCAAACTCCGCACTTATCTCGTCATATTCAGCCCTCATACTGCTCAGCTCAGAGCCTATTACAAGCGGGTCACCCATAGTCTGAATCTTGCCGCGCATTTCGGAAATGCGGTCGGATATATAGTCGCTGTTCTGCTGAGCGGCATTATACTCGCGGCTGAGCTGTGCCGCTTCGCTCTCACCGCTTGAGAAGTCAAGATCGTTAAGTGCAGTACTCTCGGCGTTTTCCTGAGCCTTGCGAGCTTCCGCCATAATCTTCGAGGCCTCTGCTTCTTTTTCTCTTGCCTCAACAAACGCATCATAAAGCTCGAAGTATTCGTCCACGCAGAGCTCAATGTCTCCCTCGTTCATGGCTTTATATTCACGCAGAATCTGCCTGCGTTTTTCTGCCGCTTCATTGGATGTTTTTTTCTTATTACCGCAGATTATAAACAGCACAATTCCGAGTACAGCCAGCACACCTGCCGCAATGTAGAGGTATATCACCGGCATATAAAGCAGTCCGAAAGCTGCGGCTGCAAGCGCCAGAACGATACAGATTATTGCAAGTGCGGGGCTGTGCTTCTTTTCCGCCAGCTCGCGCAGCTCGTCACACTCGGCAAGGTCTTTCTTCGCCTGCTGCTTAACTTCTTCGGGCTCGCGGTCACCGAGAATACTCTTTTCCAGTGCGCTGCGGCACTTATCGAGCTCCGCATCGGCTTCTTCGTGAGCATCAATGCTCTCACCGACCTTAATGCGTGTTGCCTGCAGATTTGCAAGGGCTTCCTTGCGTGCTGTCTTTCGGCTTTCGGTCATCGCCTCCTCGAGCTGCTTAACCTTTTTCTTTGCATGGTAAAGGCTGTCCGTAAGGCGTTCCTTTTCGTCGTTTGCAAACTGCAGCTCACCGAGAAGCTGTTCCTTTTCCGCCATTTCCTGTTCAAGCTCGGGGAGCTTTCCGCGGCGGTTATATCTTCTCTTTCTCTGCCATGCGCGGAGTTGTTCATCCGCCTCGGCGAAGGAGCAGTCCTCATCGCCGGTTGAAACTATGGCAGCTATTCTCTTTTCAAGCTCGGGATTTCCGCTGACTAAAATATGCCCCTGCTCAACCATGGCGCTGCGGCGGAAAACTTCCTTCGTTGCGCCTGTAAGCATTTCGCCCGCATTGCTGCCGCTCATACCCTCAACGGGAATGTTTGTTCCTGTATATACTGCGGAAAACTCGCGCATAGGTGCGGTTTTCAGTCTGGTTTCACGGCTCAGGCTTATGTTTTTATCGCCCACCGTAACTTCCATTTCGCCCTGCATGGGCGCTCCTGACCATGGTGCATATCTCTGCTTATCGGGCAGGTATCCCGCCTTTGCGCGCTCGGTACTGTCGATGCCGTAGAGCATTGCGCGGATGAATGCACACCATGTGCTCTTTCCGCTTTCGTTGGGTGCGCTTATAATGTTAAGTCCGTCTTTGAGCTCAAGGGTATCACCGTTGAGTTTTCCGAAAGAGGCGGTAAGCTTATTAATCCTCATGTCGCACTACCTCCTCGCGTTTGTCCAGCGCGGCCAAGCCCCATCGGGCAGCCTGAACTATTCTTTCTTTTTCTTCTTCGTCGCCCGCTTTTTCAAGCATCTTTCTGAGCTTTTGCAGGAACAGACCTCTGAGGCTGTCCTCTCCTGCTTTTTCCCAAATATCCTTGCGCAGACTTGTTTCATCGCGGAGCTGAAGGCTGAAGAAGCGGCTTTCGAGCTTTTCTTTGAGCTCTGCCATATCCGGCGCGGAATCAGTCTCGCCGCGCAGAATGATGCGATAAATATCGTTTTCCGTATTCTCGGGAAGTGCGCTTTCAATTGCTTCAAGCGCCTCGTTCTCGCCGAGCTTAACGGGCAGAATTTCATATTTTCTGTTTGAAATGGATACGGGCATAATGCGGCACTCACCGTCAACTATACCGACGAGGCTTATATACTTTTCGCCAAGCTCATCAAATCCGCGTCCCTCGGGGCAGCCGGGCCATGAATACCATGTACTGCCCGCTTTTTTCAGTCCGCTTCCCTGATGAATATGGCCGAGGGCTATGTAGTCGAGATTTGAAGCGGCTATCTCGTCCTCGCTTATGGGGTTATACTGTGAATTCTTTCCGACCTCGCCGTGGATGCACATAATATCGAGCGTATCGGGCTTCTTCTCGACGGAAAACCCCTTCAGCAAACCTTCGCTGTACTTATCCGTAAATGCAGCGCCGTAAACACGGGCGCAGATTTCGGGCATATCAATGCACTCAATTTCATTCTCGGAAAAAATATGAACATTGCTGGGGAAATGCAGGCGATAATACGGAGAGCGGCGGGAATAATAATCGTGGTTGCCCGGTGAGATAACAACGGGCGCAGGAATGCTCGCCAGTGTGTGTACAAGTTCTTCCGCGGTTTCGCCGTATGCGCTGTCGGAGTCCAGAAGATCGCCCGACAGCAAAACAAGCTGTACCTGCTGGTCGCGTGCTACATCGGCAATTCTGCCGAGAAGCTCACGCTGCTCTATTCTTCTCTGCGCGGCCTTTTCCTCGGGAAGTCCCTCAAAGGGGGAATCCAGATGCAAATCGGCCGCATGCAGCAGTTTTATCATGCTCATGTAAGTCTTATCCCTTCTGCCTTGAGACACTTGCCTGTCTCGGGGTCAATTTCAAAAATGCAGCCCTCAAGCTTTGCAGGGCCTTTTGCTGAATCGTATCTTCTCGGAGGATCTCCGAAAAACTTTCCTATGGACTGCTCAGGCTCGATGCCGATAACCGAGTTTATAGCCCCTGTCATGCCAAGATCGGTAATATATCCAGTACCGTTCGGCAAAACGCAGGCGTCCGATGTCTGTACATGGGTGTGAGTTCCCCAGACCGCGCTGGCTCTGCCGTCAAGCATAAAGCCCATGGCCCGCTTTTCGCTGGTACCCTCGGCGTGGAAATCGACAAGGATTATTTTTTCCCTTATCTCCTCCATATATCCGTCAGCTATAACAAAGGGATTATCCGTATTCGTATCCAGAGTAAAGTGACCCATTAAATTCAGAACACAGACATCGCCGAAATCGGTTTTATATACCTCAATTCCCTTGCCAGGGCACTGCGGCGCGCAGTTCGCAGGGCGAAGAATCCGCTTTCTCTCGTCCAGATACGGGCGGAGTTCTGTTCTCGTCCATGTGTGGTTGCCGAGGGTTATAACATCTGCGCCCGCGCGGAATATGCTGTCGGCCTGCTTTGGTGTAATGCCGACAACATTTGCGTTTTCACCGTTTACAACGACAAAATCAATTTCCATTTCTTTGCGCAGGCGGCGCAGATTTTTATTTAAATATTCAAGGCCGGGCTCACCGCAAACATCGCCTACAGCCAGTATTTTTACGCTCATTGCTTTTCTCCTTTCGTGAAAGCATACTTATACATTATAATTAGTAGTTATTATACCACATATTACACCCGAGTAGCAAAAGAAATATGGGCATAATATGTTTCGGAGGTGTAAACAATGAAAAAAGCTAATTTTCTTATAGGAATGGGCATAGGCACTGCTGTCGGCAGCTGCCTCGGTATAGCAATGGCTTCAGGCAAAAAAGGTCCCAAAAATGTTGTAGGCAAAACCTTAAAGACCATGGGCGAGGTTGCCGATGCCGTATCAAGTTCAATGGGACTTTAATATCCCTGACAGAAAAATTTATTCTTTTTGGTAAAAAAGGCTTGCATTTGCCGTTATGCTGTGCTAATATACTTAGGCGCAAAGCGTTATGCGCCGCTAGCTCAGCTGGATAGAGCGTCTGGCTACGGACCAGAAGGTCAGGGGTTCGAATCCCTTGCGGCGTGCCAAAGAAAGTCGCTGTTTTCAACGAAAACAGCGACTTTTCTGCACTTTTTATCAATATTGATTTTTCCGAGAGGGTTGAAAGTTCAACAAAAATTCAACTCTCTCGTTTTTTTACGCCTTTTTTAAAATATCTCACCCAGCACTTCTGCGTTGCGGCGGTCTGCATCTTCCATTACATGGGCATAAATATTCGCCGTAGTGCTGACCTGTGACATTGAACTGCAAGCGTGTCCGAAGCGTTGACTTTTGCAAGGGACTTTGATATATTGTTATCGGCAGAGATAGCCGGTGTCACTGTACCATTATTGGTGAGAGGCTCGGTGATGACCTCTGCTTTTTTGTTTTAGTGCATTCTTTCTTCGCTACGGAGAGTTCATTGCCTTCGGAGTCTCTGTCCGATAATTCGGTATTGCTTTTTCGGAAGACTTTAATACACTATTTGCGGTGGTTGTTATGTCCAGTTTTCTGGACTCCTCCACCATTTTTATTGGGTAAAACCCTGTTGAATTAATTCAACAAAAGTTCAACTCCGATGCAAAAAGTTGAATTATTCTATGAAACGCCGCAAAACGCCAAAGCCAAAAAACTCAGGTTTTTCAATGGTTTTTGCCACATTGCAAAATGATGTAAAACGCCCCGATTATAACTACGGACCAGAAGGTCAGGGGTTCGAATCCCTTGCGGCGTGCCAAGTAAAAACACCCATCCGAACGGATGGGTGTTTTTATTTTGTCCCAGCTTCGCTGCGTTTTAATTCGCAGCGCTCAACATTTTATAAAAAGAAGCAAGCCCCCCGCTCATGCCTTTGCCATGTTGACAGTCTATCAAGGTCTCCAAACAAGCCCTCATTCCATATTATGCCACACAAATGTTCTTTTGTAACTTAATAAACCTGATCGTTTTCATCGGTTAAAGTCTTTATTTTTCAAAGCTTTAGCCGATTTTTTATTTTTTGTTGACATTTTAACGTAGTTATGATAAATATTTATTAAACTAATAAATATCGGTAATTAAACCGCAAGCATACATAAGCAGTTTATATTTCCCTCATGCATTATCATTCGCAAGCCAAAGCTATCTGGCATTACAACAAGTTTTCTTCAGCAGTTCCAGATTTTAATTATCCGCAAGGAGGCTTTAGACAATGAGAAAAAGATACAGACAAACACTTTCATTCGTTCTGGCGCTGGTTTTGGTTGTTGGCGCGCTTAACATTGCCGCATTTGCCGATTCCCCGAAAGACGGCAATATAAAGCAGTACAAGAACTATACCGTTCTTGGTGACAGTATAGCTGCGGCATATGGCACAGATGCGTATATGGCAATGCTGCCCGAGGGTTCTCAGATATGCGACCGCAACGTCATTCCGGGAAGCTATGTTGATATTGTCAGCCGTTCAATAGGTGCAGAGAATACATATATGCACGCACACAGTGCATGGCGTCTGACCGAATTTCTCAGGGAAATCAATTACCCCGGTTTTGAATACGATAACGACCCGTACAGCCCTTACTATAAAAGTGACTACTTCCGCAACGGTCTGAACTATCTCGCCCCGAACGCGCTGGACGGCGAGGGCGAAAGAATTGTCGAGGATATCAAAAAGGCCGACATCATTACCATGAACTACGGCGAAAACGATATCTTCACCTACGCTCTGACTGTCACTGTCAACAAGTTCGGTTATCTGCTTATCGGCGATGACGGCGAGCTTTCCATCAAGAGCTTTGACAGCATCTGTGAAGCCTTTACGGAAATTCTGCGCATTGCAACGGGCGTCGAACTGACTCAGATTCTGCTGGACTACGTTAATTCCCTGGAAATAGGCTTCCAGATGTTCAAGAAGAATCTTCCTCTTGCCGTCGATGCAGTAAAGAAGCTCAATCCTGATGCTGAGCTCTATGTAATCAGCTTCAGTGATCCGCTCAACATCAATTTCCCCATCGACTTCAAGGAAACCTTCGGCATTGATATTTATCTGGTTTCCGACCTCATGGTTGCCGGTATTAACACCTACATCCAGCAGCTCTGCCCTGCGCGAAAGAATTACACCTTTGTTGATGTTACGGGCACCGAGTATTACGGAACGGCAGCCATTGACTGGTCCAGACTTCCCGAGGGCTTAAACGGAATGAAGTATTCCGCTATCAAGATGGTACATCCCACCGAAAAAGGTCAGGCTTTCATGGCGAAGAAGATTCTCCAGAAGCTCACCATCCCCCTGCCCTTCCTCGATGTCAACAAGCTCAACAAGCACTTTGACGGCGTTATGTACTGCTATGAGAACGAGCTCATGGGCGGTGTAAGCGCTAAGCTCTTCGGCCCCGATCTTGCTATGACTCGTGCGCAGATGGCATCCATTCTCTACCGTATGGCCGGCTCACCTGATGTCTCCGGCATGAAAGCTCCCTTCGTAGATGTAAACAAATACTTCTGGGCTTATGATGCAATTGTATGGGCTTACAACAATGGAATAATAAGCGGCGTTACACCTGTTAACTTCATGCCGTCTCTCTGCATAAACCGCGGTCAGGCAGCAACCATGCTTTACCGCTATGCAGGCAAGCCTGAGTCTGTCGGCACAGCAGCTTTCAAGGATGTAAATCTCATTGCGACCGAATACCGCGATGCGGTCACATGGGCAAGCTCGAACGGCATAATGCAGGGCTTTGATAATGGCTATTTCAGTTCCTCGCTTATAATCACCCGCGGACAGATTGCGGATATGATTTACAGCTACTCATTATTGAACACTTAAGCTCAACCCCCGAAAGGAATCCTTTCGGGGGTTTATTTTCTCTATTATTATAATGTATAGTGCGCTGAAAATCACAGGTGCATCAGTTCAAGCGCACGGAAGCTTCGTTTCCTTTTTTAATTCGCCTGATTTTCCTTCATATTACTTGAAAAAACGCCTTACATATGTTATATATAAGCAAAACCGATTTTGCCAAGGGGATGAAGTAATGGACAGCAAGCAATTTGAAGAAATACGAAATAAAAACCCGTTTATGACCCTAAACGACATAGTATATGATCTATTGCTTCAGGAAATCATTACCTTTGGTCTGGCACCCGGCAGCAAAATATACGAGAGCAATATCGCATCAAGTCTCGGTGTAAGCCGTTCTCCTGTAAAATATGCGTTGGAGCGCCTGCAAGAAGTAGGTTATGTGCGCATACTGAACAATCGTTATTACGTTGTGGATTTTACACGCCGCGAATATCTCGAAATGTTTGACCTCACCCGTATTCTCGAAACCTACGGTGCGCGTGAAGCTGCGGTTAACGCAACTCAGGAGGAAATAAACGAGCTCTACCACAAATCAAATGCAATAAACAAGCTCTACAAAAACGCACAGCACGACAGCAAGAATTTCACCTACCGCATATTGCTGAATGCAGAGATTGATTTCCACTACTCTCTTGTAAAAGCCAGCCATAACGAGACAGTTGCTAACATGTACGATAGTCTCAGATACAAAATCTTCTTCTGCCGCGGCTATCTTCTTTATACCCGTCCCGACGGTTTCTACGATGATCTGGACACCGATCATTCTTATATATGCGATGCAATTAATTACCACGACAAAGATATGGCAGCCGCCGCCATCCAGCATCATCTCGGTATTTCCCGAAAAGGAATTGAGCGCTACGGTTTGCTAAAGGGAATGAAATAAATCACCGTTTTTTGAGCAATGTCCGAAGAAAAATTGCAGTTGAGCGTGCCTTTTGTTCATCTTTTTGTGCAATTTTCTTTGGACATTTCTTTTATCCGCTTCGGTTGCGCAAAAATGGATAAGAATTGACACAATTTAAATCGGTAGAGTAAACTCACTATACTAAATCTAATATTGGCGTAAGACAATTCCGAATTCCGCTGACCATGCGTAATGAGGAATAGGGCTTCACCGGTGTGTGCAGCCTGAACAAATTACATATCATAACTCGTAATTGATACCATTTTTTCTCTCCCTGACCCGAGCGCCAAGTGGAATTGTTTTATAGACATTTCCCTTGCGCAGCGGGTTGTTTTTTTGTCTATTTTTTATCAAATCTACGGGCATTTATTTTTGTACATTTTTGCGGCTTCGGCTGCAGATGTTAAATAGAGAGTTCTATAGAATAAAATAGGAGGAAAAGAACTATGAATGAGAACAAATCTCAGAAGAGCTCATGGGCTGTTGCCTTTACGGTAGCATCCGTGTGGTTCGGAACTCACGTCGGCGGCGGTTTCGCATCCGGTAACCAGGTCGTCAACTACTTCTCTCAGTATGGCTGGACAGCAGCTATCTACCCCATCATCGCAATGGGCATTCTTGCACTCGTAATGTACATCGTTATGAAGTTTGCAAAGCTCGGCGGTTACACCAACTACAAAGACACTTTCGCAGCACTTTACCCCAAGCCCTGGATGGAAGTTTTCTTTGAAATCTTCTACATCGTCATTCTTCTGGCTGCAGTTGCAGCAGCAGTTGCCGGTGCAGGACAGGTTCTTGCTGAGTTCCTCGGCTTTGTATACGCAGGCTCAACCAAGATTATCTTCAACCTGATCATCGTTGCAGTTCTTATCGTACTGAGCATTTTCGGTATCAAGCTCGTTCGCGCAGCTTCTACCATTCTTTCTACTCTGATTCTTATCACCACCGCAGTTGTTGTTATTGCCGGCTTCGCAGCTGACTTTG
>R21__coassemble_195_pt1 | contig 52240 bp, 50 predicted proteins | sample R21__metabat2_low_PE_019 | metagenome-assembled genome bin R21 | reverse complement strand
GCCTCGCCTATTCTGAGCTTTGTACCCACAGGCAGCTTATAGACAGTCATGCCTTCAATAAGCACATTTTCCGCAAACGCGCCGTTCTTTAGCTTAAAGTCGAGCTTCTCCTGAAGCTTGGCAACAGAGTCAACGCCCAGAAGGCTTACCTGTCTGTGCCAGTTTCCTGCGTGGGCATCGCCCTCTATGCCGTGGTCTGCTCTGAAAAAAGCCTCGGGTATCTCATGCTTCTGGATACCGCGAACCTCGCTTATACATATCGCAACTACACTTGCCATTTTCATCCTCCTATACGGTACATACTGCGTTGTGACTCCGAGCGTTCAGTTGCCGAAAGCTCGACGTGCATTTTCGGTTTATGGGATGCTGCGGTGAGTATTGCCTCTCTGAGCTCATCCCCGTGGAGGCCACGCACCGAAATCTCCTCCGCCGAATGCAGGCACGGCTTTATGCAGCCGTCAGCTGTAAGGCGCAAGCGGTTACACTCTGCGCAGAAATGGTTGCTCAGAGGGCTGATAAGTCCCACTTTGCCTTTCGCTCCGGGAAGTCTGTACAGTCTTGCAACCGTTCCCTTATCGCTCTCAACAGTCTCCAGATGCGGGAGCTTTTTCAGCACGGTTTCGTTTGAAATATATGCGCCCTCGCCGTAGGGTGCGGCAAATCCGATGGGCATAAGCTCGATGAATCGTACATCAATGGGATAATCCACGGTAAGCCCGGCAAGGTCTTCAATCTCGTCGTCGTTAAAGCCGCCGATCAAAACAGTGTTTACCTTAACGGGAGTCATTCCCGCTTCAAGCGCCGCCTTTATTCCGCGTACAGCATCGGTTAGTTTGCCGCCGCGGGTTATCTCAGCATATTTCCATGTATCCAGAGTATCAAGGCTGATGTTTATTCTCTTGATTCCCGCATCATAGAGCGCCTTGGCCTTATCCTCGAGCAATGTTCCGTTTGTAGTCATTGCTATATCCTCAATGCCAGGAATTGACGCCAGGCCGCGGGCCAGCTCAACTATATCGCTTCTGACCAAGGGCTCGCCGCCCGTTATTCGGAGTTTTTTCACTCCGAGTTCAGCCGCTGCGCTTGCTATCTCAAGGAATTCGTCTGCGCTCATGCTCCCCTTGCAGAGGCATTTGCCCTTTGCATCCTGAGGCATGCAATAGCTGCAGCAGAGATTGCAGGCATCGGTTACGGACACTCGAAGGTATTCAATTGTTCTGCCGTAGCTATCCTTCATATCGGTTCCTTATTTCTTGTAGAAAAGTTTTGTTCTTGTTCTTCCTATATTGCGTACAAAGGATTTATAATTCTCGTTTCGCTTAACAACGACTTTCTTATACGCATTCTTTGCAACAGCGCGGAACGTGCGCTTTTTCTTAACTTCGGCTTCGGCCTCATCAGGGTCAACCATGGCCGCATCGGCAGCATCGGATATCTCCTCGTCGCTCTTATCGGCTGCCGAAATCTTCATTTCAGCTGCCATCTGAAGCTGCTCAACGCGGACGCGCTCAGCCTCGGTCCTCTCAAAGCGCTCCTGCTGTTCGAGCTCTTTGAGATCCTTTGCGCGCTGCTTGACATCAAGCTGTCTGTATGCCTCGGTGCTCCAGAACTTTCTATAGTTTTCCTTGCTGATATCGGTGAAGTAGTCAAGCTTTTCGCCCGTGCAGACTTTATTGTTCTGTCGGTCAATGAATGTGGGCAGTCCGCTGAAGGAGAAGCCGTCCTTACCGAAGTCAATCTTCAGCAGCATTCCGTATTCCGTATCATCCATAACGCGCTGGTAATCGGTATCGAAAACGAAATTGCCCAGCGAATAGAATATTGCCTTCTGGCCTACTATCTCGAAGCCCTGAACGGTATGGGGATGATGTGCAACGACCACGTCACAGCCCCATCTCAGATACTGCTTAAGCTGTTTTCTGGTGAAGGGCATGGGTGCATGCATGAATTCATCGCCGCCGTGATAAACCATTACGACATAATCAACCTGAGTCTTAAGTGTTTGGATTGCGTTTTTGATATAGTCCTTCTTTGACTCGTGCAGAGGTCCGCCGTAGTGCTTGGTTGCGATGAGATATTTTTTATACTCAACCGCAAGCACTCCGACCTTTACCTCATCGCCGAGGATAACATAGCGGCAGGCCTCGTCGATATTAAGTCCTATACCGATGAAAGGAATTTTCGCCTCATTTGCCGCGTCCATAGAGTCAATAACGCCGATATAGCCATAGTCCATCATGTGGTTATTCGCAAATGACAGTACGGGGTTTTTGATATTGCGCTTTACAAACTGCAGTGCCTCCGGGCCGCAGCGGTGGACAAGACGGCGCTTTTTGGTTATACGGCAGGGTGTTACGGGGCTTTCAAAATTTATGACGTTATAGTCATTACTGTTGAGAAAGTCCTTTATTCCGCTGTCGAAAAGCTCATCGTCATTTTCATGGCCTGAAAAATAGCCGCTGAAGGAAAGGTCGCCTGTAAAGCCGACGGAGGTCAATGCCTTTTTGTTCTCGTTCATGTTATTCCTCCTCGTCCTTACCGTCTACCTGATTTTCGCGCATGTATATTTCATTCATCGCCTTGTATGTACCCAGCTTACCGTTGTATGCGGTTATCTGCGGTGCAACACACTGAGGCTGAGCATTGCCCTCAACGAATATCCATCCCTTGTCGGTATATGCCAGATCCCATCCGACAAATCTGACCTGAGGAAGGACATTTGCCAGTTCCTGAATAAGGCGCTTTACCTCGTCCCACTTGGGAATTACAAAGCCGATAAGCTGAACGCCCGTATCGGGATGGAACATATATCTGTCACCCATATAATCGCGGCCGCAGTCGCAGATTATGCCGGTTTCAAAATCTATCATTGCGGAGATGCCGCCGGCGCTCATATTGTCGGTATGGCTGTCGCCCGCTCCCATACGCAGGAAGCACCACTGAGTGATTGCCTCGCCTGCGTTTGTGCGATAGGTTACTATTCGCACGGTGTTGACGGACTCGGGGTGGAACTGCGCAATCTCCTGTCCTTGAACGATAAGCTCCTCAACAACGCATGCGCCGCCGAATATGAGTATGCTGAACAGATCTTCAGCTGACTCATAAAGTGAGCTGTCGTATATCTTTATGCCTCGTCCGCCGTAATCCTGAGCGGGCTTATAGATAAATCTTGGGTGGCGCTTAATAAACTCGCAGAAAGCGGAAAAATCGTCGCTGTCGTACATGCAGAGCATTTCGCGTCCGTAGAACTTTCCGAACTTTCTGTACGTTTCGGTCTTCTTGTTCAGAAACTCCGCGTAGTTTTTGTTGTTGAAGCGTCTGTAATACTTATACTTGTTGCCGCGGGTTACATACAGCATCTTACCCTCATGGGAGAGGTATTCAAAGCCGTAGATGAAGTATTCCTTGGGAATTATTCCGTACATAAAGCGGCAGTAAATAATCTCGCGATAGAGCTTCTTTGCCGCCTTTTTATTGCCCTCGAGCTCGGGTCTGTTCTCGAAAATGACCTCGTATATTTTGCTTTCAAGCTTTCCGTAATTGGTAAACAGCTTAAGCGCAAGGATATACATGGATATGAGAATCCGCTTGGCAAACCCTGATTTCGGGCCTGCATCGACAATCTTTGCTTTAATCTTTTTCAGCTTATTTTTCACTTATTTATCCTCCATATACGGGGTAAACAAATATTTCATGCCCTTTTTCTCAGGGGCATAGGGTGCCTGAATGAGTACGAGGTCGGGCATTGCATTGCCCTCAACCAGCACGGCCTTATCTTCGCACACTGCAACGTCCCAACCGACATAGTTTACGCCATCCTGAACGAACATTGCTTTCTCGGTAACTTCTCTCACCTTGTCCCAGTTAGGAATCTTAAAGCCCTTGAAGCGTTTGCCCGAAACGGGGTGAACATCGTAGATATGGCCTTTTTTGTCTATGGCGTCGGTGATTATCGTTCCGGTCTCAATGTCGATATCCGCAACCATGCCGTCATGGCTGAAGTTATCGGTAATGGTTGTATGTCCGAAGCGCATTCCCGCGCAGATTGTGTGAACGGTATCGCCCTGCCTGATGACTACAACTCTGATGGTGCAGACACAGCCGGGTATGAACTCGTCAATCTCCGGATGCTGCTTTATGCACTCTTCAACAAGGAGTCTTTCCTTTGCCATGAGCATATTATAAAGGGCTCGCTTGTCCTCAACCTTATGCTTTTCTGTTCCCAGACCGCCGCCTGATTCTATAGGCTTGCAGAATACATACTCAACACCGTCAACGAATTCGGAAAATTCGTCAAAGTCCGTATCTCGGTTGACCCAGAACTTGCGTCCCGTATAGTCCTTGTACATCTCGTCGAAACGGTGCTTCTCAGCGAGGATGCGGCACTGAGCCTTGTCGTTGTGCTTGCTCCAGATTGTCTCGCTGTTTTTCTGGCGTGCGTAGCTGTCCATTTCCTCGTCGGAAAGCTCCCATGCACGGTAGAGAACATAGTAGGGCTTTATGATATCATACAAAACGCCGTAGCGCTTCATATGCGCTCTGACCTGTTTTCCCGTCCAGCCGCTTTCCTTTTTGACGATGCTCACATACCGCTTGCTGTCCTCTGTCCAGCGGCGCATCTTTGCTCTTATCTCCTCGTCGCTCATTGCATAGAAGCGATAGCGGCTGTACTGGCGCGTTGTAACACCGAAGCGCATTTTTGCCCTGTGAGCTTCGCGGCGGCTCTTTTCGGGTGTCCAGCCGGAGTCGGTGCTTATCTCTTTAACATACTTCTGCTCGTTATCAAGATACTTCTTTACCCGCTTTTTAAGGTCATCATTATCCGTATATCTGAACATCTTGTTGGCGGTAAATTCCTTGTACATGATGCCATACTTGTCTCTCAGCCTGTCCATGATTGCGCGGGCCTTTTCATAGCTCATGCCGCGCAGCTCGGCAACAAGAGCAACATCCGGATCCTCGACTCCGCCGTAACGCACCTTAAGCTCGCCATAGCGCAAATTGTACATATGATGGGCGGCATAGCGGTAAAAGCTCACGTTATACTGGCGCTTGAGGTTGAACATATCCGCTTCAATCTCATCATAGCTGCGATCGGAAACCTCCGCCGCGTGTTTTATATACTTCCTGAGTATTTTCCTTTTTATGTTTTCCGACATTTATAGCATTCCTTTTATTTTTCGCTGAACTTCTTAACTTATTTATTATATACTACTTTTTTCTTTTTTCAAGTCTTGCAAATTACTATTGAAGCTTTTAAAAAAAAATAGTAAAATAGTTTAATTACATTTGACTATTCCCCCGCATGAGCGCATTCCCGCTCAGATTGGAGTAATATGAGAATTGCATTTATTTTATTGCGCTGGCTCATGAACTTCGTCTATTTCTTCATGAAGCTCGCGCCGACGCATCAGAACCGTGTTGTATTCCTCAGTCGTCAGGCGGACACACCGTCGGAGGATTTTCTCTGCCTCAAGGAACAAATTCTTGAGCTGAGGCCCGACGCGGAAATACTTATGATAACCCAGCGAGCTGACAGCAATGTAAAAAGTATGCTGCGCTTTGCTGCGGCAACTCTTAAGAGCATGCGTTATCTCGCCACATCCCGTGTCTGTATACTTGATGCCTACTGGCCTGCAGTCTCCGTTTTGAAGCATAAGGACGAGCTGGCAGTCATTCAGCTATGGCACGCCATGGGCAAGATCAAAAAGTCCGGCTATCAGTCAATCGGTAAAAAGTTCGGCAGAAGCGACATCATTGCCAAGGAAATGCGCATGCACCGCAATTATGATGTTATTATCGCCGGCGGCAGAGCCTTTAACCCCTTCTATTGCGCATCCTTCGGCGTTGAGGAGGAAAAGCTCTACAATGTCGGTCTGCCGCGCATGGACTTACTCCGCGAAAACGTTGAAGAAAGCCGTATGCGTTTTTACAAAATGTATCCCTGGCTTCGCGGTAAAAAGATTGTTCTCTATGTTCCTACTTTCCGCAAGGGACATATTCTCGACCCCAAGGAGCTTGTTGAGAGCTTCGACTTCGATGACGACCAGTGGCTCATCGTCAAGCGCCACCCCAACCAGCAGCTTCGCCTGAGCTCCGTTCGTCCGGGTCTTACCTGCAGCCGCCTTCCCACCTCTGTTGTGCTCTCGGTTGCAGACGTCGTAATCACCGACTATTCTGCTGTCACCATTGAGGCGGCCATACTTAACAAGCCGGTCTACTTCTATCTTTTCGACTATGAGGATTACCTCAGCCACAACGGTCTTAACGTCAAGCTCTTTGATGAATTCCCCGACTGCACCTTTTCCGACCCCAAAGAGCTGCTCAAGGCTATCGACGAGGATAATTACGATTTTGAAAACTACAAGCGCTTTCAGGAAAAATATCTGCCCGATTTAAACGGCAGAGCAACCGATAAGATTGCAAATCTCATTGTAAACTGTATGGAGAGAGACAAGCACGATGCAATTAATGAGTGTATTGCTGAACAAAATAAAATTGATGGTATTGTGGATAGTGAGGGTGCTGTTCGCCCCTAATCACTTCCGCATTCCCCTGCACACCAGAATCCGCTACGCCATAGATGGCGGTTACATGGTGGATCAGGTTGCCATGTACGACCTCAAGCACAACGACAAGGAGCAGTATCTTTCCGAATTTGACTGGTACAAATCCCGCAGCATAAACGACCCTTACAGTCATATGCTGAACAACAAGGTTGTTTTTGCCGAGATGATAAAGGGCTTCTGCCCCACTCCCGAGCTTTTTGCCGTTAAAAAGGACGGGCGCATTGCGGGTATGAACGGGCGAAAAATCGTTCATCACGCTGACCTCATTTCTCTTCTCAGGGAAGAGGGCGCATTTGTCGTAAAGCCCGTGAACATCGGTAAGGGGCTCGGAATTCACATCGTCAGATATAACGGCGGAGAAATTCTCGATAACGGCAAGCCCGTCACGGGAGAAGAGCTTATCCAGACTCTCACGAAGAGCAAAAGCTGGCTTATATGTGCCTTTGCCAAGCAGGCTGAATATCTGGACAGGATTTATGCCGGCTCTGCAAACACCATCCGCATGATAGTTCTCCGCAGCGAAAAAACGAGAGAATTCGAGCTTTGCTTTGCCGTTCAGCGCATAGGCGCAAGTTGGACCGGCGCTGTTGACAACGGAAGCCGCGGCGGTCTTATCGCCAAGGTTTGCATTGAAACCGGCGAGCTGACAAGCGCAAGAACGCTGCATAACCTCGAGGTTTATCCCGTTCATCCCGATACTCAAAGTCCGATTGAGGGCGTTGTGATTCCCGACTGGGAAAACATCAAAGCCGGAGTTTTGGAGGCTTCTTCCCACTTCCCCTATCTTGACATTATCGCATGGGACATTCTGCCCACGCCCGACGGCTTCACGGTTATTGAGGGCAACACCTCCTCAGGTGTCAACATCATTCAGCTCTGGGGCGGAGAGCGCTATGGAAAGCTGGGCGATTTCTATCGCCGGCACGGTATAATAAAATGAGATATATCATAATGGCCGACGGCAAGGGCCGTCGCTGGAAAAACTACATGGGCATTGACAAGCACGACATCCCCATCGGCGGTGAAACGCTTATGGAGAGAACAGTCCGTCTTCTGCATGAGGCTGACGATGCGGCAGAGGTCATTATCACCTCGCACAACAAGGACGTAAACATTCCCGGTGCCACCCGTTATGAGCCGAAGAACAATGTTCTGGAAATTGACCGTTTCACCGCAGAGCTCATTGACGACAACGTCTGTTTTCTGTATGGTGATGTGTTCTACACCGAAGAAACCATCTCGCGCATTGTTAATGACAGCTCCGATGAAAGCGTACTTTTCTTCGGAAATGAAAAGAGCATCTGCGCGGTTTTAGTCCGCGATGGCAAGCTTTTCGCCTCCCATGTCAGCAGCATAAGAGAAATGTTCCTTTCAGATGAGATAGCCGAATGCAAGGGCTGGCAGGTATACCATATTCACGCTTCTCTTCCCCTTGAGAGCCGTGACATCGGCGAGCATTTTGTTAATGTTTCCAACCTGACCTGCGACTTTAACGCCCCCGAGGATTACGACCGTTTTGTGAGCAAAAAATAAGTGGTGGAAAAATTAATATATATGTGTTATAATGACGGTTAATTTAGTTTTAACCGTCATTTTATTTTTTCCATACAGGAGAATTTAACGTGTCAAACGAAAATACAAACAGAGGCTTTCTGCTCAAAGAGCTCATACGCCGCGACTTCATAAAGAAATATAAACGCACCACTTTCGGTATCCTTTGGAGCGCACTTTCCCCCCTGCTGCTGCTCGTCACAATGGATGTCGTATTCGGCACATTCTTCGGTCGTAAGATGCCGCACTATACGATTTATCTTTTCTCGGGTCTGCTGCTGTATAACTACTTTAACTCCGCAACACGCGGCGCTATGCTCACCCTTTATACAAACGCGCCCATTTTCAGTAAGGTGCAGGTTCCGAAGCACTATTTCGTTCTTTCCCAGTCGGTTGCAAGGTTTATCGACTTTCTCGTATCTCTTGCGGTCTACTGCATATTCGTTGCAATTGACGGAATCTCCTTAAGCGGCAGGTTTTTGTTCCTGCTCTACCCCATAATCTGCCTCTATATGATAAACCTCGGTATAGGAATGTTTCTTTCCACCATTTATATCTTCTTCCGCGATATAAACTACCTCTGGCCTATCATCTGCAGAATTATTATGTACGCTTCGGCAATATTCTACGATGTCTCAATTCTTCCCGGAATAATGAGACGTCTGCTCAGCTGCAATCCTCTTTACATGTGCATAGATTATTTCCGTCAGCTCGTAATTCATTCCACTGTTCCGTCGCTGGCATATCACCTTGTGCTCGGCGCGATGGCAGTGTTCTGTCTTGTTCTCGGCTTCGTTACCTACAACTTCCGCCGCGACAAGATTGCACTCTATGTCTGAGGGAGGTGCCGTATGGAAGATAACAAGGTTCTCGTTTTAGACAATGTTTCCGTCCGCTACCGCAAGTCAGGCGCACGAACAACAGCAGATATTGTTAAAAGCCTCTTCAGCAAGTCCAAAAGTGCGAAGGGCTTCTGGGCTCTGCGCAATGTTTCGTTCTCTCTTGAGAGAGGCGATATGCTTGGCGTTATAGGAAAAAACGGCGCAGGCAAGAGCACCATGATGAAGGCCATTTCCGGCACTATCACTCCGGTAACGGGACACATAGAGCGAAACGGAAAGCTCTGTGCTCTGCTTGAGCTCGGCGCCGGCTTTGACAAGGAGATGACCGTCAAGGAAAATGTTTACCTGCGCGGCGCACTTCTCGGCTATTCCAAGGAATACATAGATTCAAAATACGATGAGATAATCGACTACGCTGAGATGCGCGAGTTTGAGAACAACCCCTTCCGCACGCTCTCCTCGGGCATGAAATCCCGTATAGCATTCTCAATTGCAAGTCTTGTTGAGCCCGATATCATCATCCTTGACGAGATTTTTGCTGTCGGCGACGGCGCTTTCCGTCAGCGCAGTCAGGAACGAATGCAGGAGATTATCGGAAGCGGCAACACAACCGCGCTCATCGTTTCCCACTCCCTCACAGCCGTCAGAAAGCAGTGTACAAAGGTGCTTTGGCTCGACAAGGGACGCATGGTCATGTTCGGCGAGCCTAACGAAGTCTGCGATGAATATAAGAAATATCTGGACACCGGAGTTCTTCCGCAAACCGAATCGCTTGAAAAGGCAAAGAAAGAACCTTTGGACGTAAAAAAGCACAAACGCGGCAAACTGTTCGCCGAAATTGCAGTTTACGCCATGCTCATTTTCGCAGCTCTGGCAGGAGCTTTTGTGTGGTCACAGTATGACCTGCTGAAATCCTACGTCATTGCGAAAAACGCAAGCACCGAAGAATTGCTCGACAACGCTGACGACTGTCACAAGCGGATTGACAGGCTTTTGCATGCGGATACATCGAACTGGGATTATTCCACATTTGAAAAAAGCGCGCCTTTGATTGTCAACGATGAGCTCAGCTACTCCGAGGTTGCAAAAGAGGTTTTACGTAACGCAGGTACCGTTGACAGTCAGAGCTACAAGCTCACTCTCGCAGCTGCAGAGGTCGAAGCCGTCAAGTATGTACACATTGAAAATCTCGACAGGCTGGTAGAAACCATGCGCGAGGAATTCAATGCTCAGCCTGAAGGTAAATACCGAAGCCTCATGGTATACGCATATACAAAGTTTGACAGATTCTATGACCTCGAAGAAGATTGCGATGACGCCATGCAGGATATAATTGAGGAAATCCGTGCAACCCAGCGCAAGAACGGATTGCCCGAGGAATTGGCCGATCAGGTATGGAGCGCCTACAAGGATGAGAAGGTCCAGCTTCTGGCATACTATTGTATAAAGCTCAGATAACAAAATCAGACAGCTCGTATAGGAGCTGTCTGATTTTCAACATGTGGTGATATACCAATATTGACTTTCGATTAACATTGAGCTATGATATGCTTGCTGTGCAAACAGCTCAAAAAGCAGCTCAATATATAATTAAGGACTGATAAAAATGGCTAAAATTACAGCAAACGCACCTTGGAGAGACCACCTCGGTGAAGTTCCGTTTACTCTCGATTATTTTCAGGGTTCTATGTATGATGCCGTTGCTGCTGTTGCAGAAAAGTATCCCGACAGCGTAGCATTCGACTTCATGGGCAAGTCCACTACATATAAAACTCTCATAAAAGAGATTGAAGAATGTGCAAAGGCGCTGAAGACCATCGGTGTCCGCGAGGGTGACAAGGTCACAATCGCGTTGCCGAACTGCCCTCAGGCAATCCAGATGTTCTATGCCGTGAACCTCGTAGGCGGCGTATGCAACATGATTCACCCCCTTTCAGCGGAGAAGGAGATTGAGTTCTATCTTAACGAGTCCGAAAGCGTGACCGCTATAACCCTCGACCAGTTTTACCACAAGTTCGAGAACATCCGCAAAAACACCAAGGTTGTAAATATCATTATCGCCAGCATCAAGGATGAGCTTTCCCGTCCTGTAAAGGCAGGATATATGCTCACCGAGGGGCGCAAAATCAAGAAAATCCCCCCTGATGCACCTGTCATCCGCTGGAAAGATTTTCTCAAGCTCGGTCGCTACTGCTTCTATAACTATAAGGTTCCGCACTCAGCCGAAGATCCCGCCGTCATACTCTATTCCGGCGGCACAACCGGCATATCCAAGGGCATACTGCTTTCAAACCTCAACTTCAACGCCCTCGGTCAGCAGGTAATAGCTGCAAACCCCATGTTCCGTCCCGGAGACAAAATGCTCGCCGCAATGCCTCTGTTCCACGGCTTCGGTCTCGGTGTCTGCGTTCACACCATGCTATCTCAGGGCGGCAGATGTATACTCATCCCCCGCTTCACTGCCGAGACTTACGCAAAGCAGATCGTAAAGTATAAATGCAACTTCATCGCCGGCGTCCCCACCCTCTATGAAGCGCTGCTCCGTCTGCCCAGCATGGAAAAGGCCGATCTCAGTTCTCTCAAGGGCGTATTCTCAGGCGGCGACAGTCTGTCTGTTGAGCTTAAAAAGAAATTCGATAAGTTCCTGTATGACCACAATGCAAAGATCCAGATTCGTGAGGGCTTCGGTCTGACCGAATGTGTTACCGCATCCTGCCTCACCCCGCCTCACATGGCCAAGGAAGGCAGCATCGGTCTTCCCTTCCCCGATACCTACTACAAGATAGTCGAGCCCGGCACAGACAGGGAGCTCCCCTACGGTGAAGAAGGCGAAATTCTCATAGCAGGTCCCACCGTTATGATGGAATACATCAAGCATCCCGAAGAGACCGCCAGCACACTCCGTGCCCACGACGACGGGCTCACATGGGTGTACACCGGTGATCTGGGCAGCATGGATTCCGAAGGCTTTGTATACTTCAAGGGTCGTGCAAAGCGCATGATCATATCCTCCGGATACAATGTATATCCCGCACAGCTTGAGAACATAATTGACGCGCACGAGGCAGTTCACATGAGCTGCATAATCGGTGTTCCCGACCCCTACAAGATGCAGAAGGTCAAGGCCTTTGTAATGCTCAAGGAAGGCGTTCCCGCCACCGATGCCACGAAACAGGACATTCTCGCATACTGCCGCAAAAATATCGCAAAGTACGCAATGCCCTATGACATTGAATTCCGCAAAGAGCTCCCCAAGACTCTCGTAGGCAAGGTCGCTTACCGCGTTCTTGAGGAAGAGGAACTTGAAAAAGAAGCTGCTGCAGTTAATGCGTAAACAAATGAGAAAAAAACAAGAACGCCCGCTTGAAGCGGGCGTTCTTGTTTTTGTCGGCGGTCGGTTAACACCGGCAAAGTAATTGGATCAAAAGAGAGAAATATGGAGTAGATAAAAAAATTGCTTTTGAACTTGTTTATCTTACGCTATTAATATATAATACATTTCAACAACACGCAAACGAATATATATCATATTATATATGATTTTTTGTAATACAGGTGAAAAATATGACTCTTAATAAATACGACGCGTTTCTCAAGGTTGTTGAGCTCGGCAGTATTTCAAAAGCTGCCGAAAGCATAGGCTATACGCAGTCCGCCGTAAGCCGTATGGTTGCCGACCTTGAGAGCGAGTGGGGGCTTAAACTTCTTCACCGCAGCCGCGGTGGGCTCTCCCTTTCCTCTGACGGAATTGTCATGCTGCCTTATATACAGCAGCTATGCACAAACTTCCGCAATATGCAGGAGCAGGCAAACGCTCTTAAGGGACTTGAAATCGGCTTTATCCGAATCGGCTCATGCTCCAGTGTTTCCACGCAATGGCTCCCCGGCATACTCAAGACCTTTGAAGAGCAGTATCCTAAGATCGACTTTCAGCTCAAAAACATGGAGTACTCCGACACGGAAGAAGCTCTGCGGGCAGGTGAAATTGATTGCGGCTTCATCTCTGCACCATACGCACCGGAGATTGACTTCACCCTGCTCCGCCGCGACAGAATGCTTGCTGTTCTGCCCTCTGACCATCCGCTTGCCGATGCCGACTCATACCCACTGCAGAATCTGAGCTCTGAGCGATTTATAAAACTCACAGATCAGGCTAACAATGAGGTATCCAAGGTGCTGGCAAACCTGAATGCCCAGCTTTATGAGCCCCTGCACATCTTCTGCGATGTAAACGACGACTATTCTATCATGGCCATGGTGGAAAGCGGTCTTGGTGTCAGCGTGCTTTCCGAGCTTGTAACGGGGCGCATGCCCTTTGATATCAGGCTCAAGGAATTCGACATGCCTCAGTATCGCGATATAGGCATTGCAGTAAGAAAAGGTGCCACTCCCTCACCCGCCACTCAGCGATTCATTCAGGTCGTGCTGGATTATTTCAAAAGATAACAAAAACCGATGGTGAATCCACCATCGGTTTTTTGTTGTTTTATCGGCAGATAAGCCCGCCGTTTTCTGCATCCACGCAGATTGTATGGCCTGCACGGATGTCCCCGCCCAGTATTTCCCGGGCAATAAGGGTTTCAACGCTTGACTGCAGATAACGCTTAAGCGGTCTTGCGCCATAGACGGGGTCATAGCCGTGGTCGATGATGAGCTGTTTTGCGCTCTCGGTAATCTCAAGTCCGAGCTCACGCTCGCTGAGTCTTGCTCTCAGCGACTCGGTGAGGATATCCACAATGTGAGTAAGATTATCCTTGCTCAGGGGCTTGAAGCAGATTATCTCATCAAGGCGGTTGAGAAATTCAGGACGGAATGACCGTCTTAGCTCTGCCATGACCATTTCGCGGGCTGACTCCTCAATCTCGCCATCGTCTCTGATGCCTTCGAGAAGGTGCTGACTACCAAGATTTGAAGTCATAATTATAATGGTGTTTTTGAAGTCCACCGTTCTGCCCTGAGAATCGGTTATGCGTCCGTCATCGAGAATCTGGAGCAGGATGTTGAAAACATCGGGATGGGCTTTTTCAATCTCATCAAAGAGCACCACGGAATAGGGCTTTCTGCGCACCGCTTCCGTAAGCTGGCCGCCCTCATCGTAACCCACATATCCCGGAGGTGCGCCAATAAGACGGGAAACGGAAAACTTCTCCATATACTCAGTCATATCAATGCGGACGATGTTGTGCTCATCGTCAAAAAGGCATTCGGCAAGACTCTTTGCAAGCTCTGTTTTGCCCACGCCTGTGGGGCCGAGGAACATGAAGCTGCCGATAGGACGATTGGGGTCTGCGATGCCTGCACGTGAACGCAGAATTGCTTCCGCAACCTTCTGCACCGCCTCATCCTGACCGATAACGCGCTTGTGGATAATCTCGTCAAGATGGAGCAGCTTTTCTCTCTCGCCCTCCATGAGCTTCGCAACGGGGATTCCCGTCCACTTTGCAACGATGCCCGCAATTTCATCCTCGCTTACGGTATCGTGAACCATACTGTCGTTTTTGCGCTCCTCGCTTAGCTTTTCCGCCTCTTTCAGACGGCGTTCAAGCTCGGGAAGGTCGGAGTATTTCAGCTTTGCGGCCTTCTCATACTCGTATCTGAGCTGAGCGTTTTCAATGTCGCCGTGCATACGCTCAATATCGCTCTTGAGTTTCTTTACCTCTTCAACGCTGTTTTTCTCATTCTCCCAGCGTGATTTTTTCTCATTGAATTCGTCCTTGAGATTTGCAAGCTCCTCAGCAAGCTTGGAAAGGCGGTCGGCGGAGAGTCTGTCCGTCTCCTTTTTCAGCGCCATTTCCTCAATTTCGAGCTGCATGATTTTTCTGCGCACGTCATCAAGCTCTGCGGGCATGGAGTCAATCTCCGTGCGAATAAGTGCGCAGGCTTCGTCAACGAGGTCGATTGCCTTGTCCGGCAGGAAACGGTCTGAAATATATCTGTTGGAAAGGCTTGCCGCGGCAACGATTGCGTTATCGTGAATTCTTACTCCATGGTAAACCTCATAGCGTTCCTTAAGTCCGCGGAGGATAGAGATTGTATCCTCAACCGTAGGCTCGTCAACCATGACAGGCTGGAAGCGGCGTTCAAGCGCGGCATCCTTTTCAATGTACTTGCGGTACTCGTCAAGGGTAGTTGCGCCGATGCAGTGCAATTCGCCTCTTGCAAGCATGGGCTTGAGAAGGTTTCCCGCATCCATACTGCCCTCGGTTTTACCTGCGCCGACTATGGTGTGCAGCTCATCGATGAAGAGAATGATCTCGCCCTCGGACTGCTTAATTTCCTGCAGCACGGCTTTGAGGCGTTCCTCAAACTCGCCTCGGTACTTCGCGCCCGCAATGAGCGCGCCCATATCAAGAGAGAATATGGTTTTGTCCTTAAGTCCCTCGGGAACATCACCGCGCACAATGCGCTGGGCAAGGCCCTCGGCGATTGCAGTTTTGCCGACACCGGGCTCGCCGATCAAAACGGGGTTGTTCTTGGTTTTACGGGAGAGGATACGGATTACATTTCTTATCTCCGTATCGCGTCCGATTACGGGGTCAAGCTCCTGATTTCTTGCGCGCTCCACAAGGTCTGTTCCGTACTTTGCCAAAGCATCATAGCCGCTTTCGGGGTTATCGCTTGTAACAGGGCCGCTTTTTACCTTGGAAAGCTCATCGGTAAACTTTGCCTTTGTTATGCCGTGATCGGCAAAAATCCGCTTGATCGCAGGAGTTGCGGCGGCGAAAATGCCTATCATAACATGCTCAACAGAGAGATATTCATCTCCCATGCTCTGGGCGGCTTTCTGTGCCGCGCCCATTGCCTTATCTGCCTCACGTGAAAGATAAACATCAAAATCACCGGACAGCTTTGGCAATGCGCGAATTGCCGAATCGAGCTCGGACAGCACCGCATTGCAGTCTACGCCCATCTTGCCGAACAGCGAAGGAATGAGTCCTCCGTCCTGATCAACCAGCGCATACAGAAGATGCTCGGGAGTGATGTACTGATTATTGTTTTCCTCCGCCATGTTCTTGGCGGTCTGGATAGTTTCAATGGTTTTCTGAGTGAAATTCTGTGCGTTCATAAAGATACCTCCTTAAATAAGGATATCTGCCCTCCTGAGAAGAGAGTAGTAGCAGGCTTCAATCTCACGTGCATCGTAGCGTCCCGCAAGATAGCCCTTCATCATAGAGTCAAAGAGCTTGATATATTCCGAAATTACGCCCGCAAGCTCATCGGATGTGCAGTCGCGCTGAGGCAGCGCGATTGAGCGCACAAACTTTCCATCATACAGTGCGTAGTCGGGTGCATTCTCGCCGAGAAGAGGTCTGAGGTGCGCATCCTCAATGCTCTTCCACAGGCGGAAGAAATCCGTCATGGCATTAATAAGCGCAATTGACTGGGTTCGGAACACAACGGTCAGCTCGCCCAGTGCATCGCTGTCGCCACGGTAAAGCTCAACCTCGTATTTGACCGTCGGGCGGTATTTATACTCAAGTGAGCTCTTCATGGACATGGTCATGGCGTTAGGTGCAAAAAACGGCACCAGCTCCCGCGACGGGGTAAGCATTTCCTGAATAGCTGTGAATATATCGTTTATTCTGCGTTCGGGAGTTACCATACCGACCCGCTCCGCAAGAATCTGGTTAATAAGATTTGAGCGGTTTGTGCCGAGGCGATGGGCAAGCCGGTCCACCTCCGCAACTACTTCTTCGCTGAGCATAAGGCTGTAAAGCGTTTTTTTCATGTTCTCATACCTCTCTTTTCTTTATAATCCCATATTAGACTCGCTTTATTATTTTGTCAATAGTTTTATATAAATTATTTTACGAATTATATTCGGTGCAAAAGAAAATGGCAGGATATGTTATCCTGCCACTACTTATATATTTCAGCGCTGAAAAATGTTCTCCCCTTTTTGCTCTGTCCGCCCTCGGCACCGAGAGTGCCTTTTCCGCAGCCGCGCAGGGATATAATATCCCCCTCTTTTACCGAAGCATCCACCTTGAAGCATTGGGAATAGTTAAGACTTGCGTCACCCGCGTTTATCTTGTCCGCCGCCACAGTTCGGGAGAGATTGAACATTCCCGCCACAACCGCGTCAAATCGTGCGCTCTTAACTGAAAAATTTATATGTTTTGTTTTTCTTTCGGGGGCTTCAACATTGTTGAACTCTATCTTTGAGGTCTTAACTCCGTAACGCCCTACCTTGTCAAGGCTGTCAAGGAGATGCCGTTCAACCGAGGGCAGGCAAAACACGCTTGCCGTATCGCCCTTTACCCAGATATCTCCCAACCATTCACGTTTTATGCCCAGGCCTAAAAGTGCGCCCATATAATCCCGGTGGCCCGGCTCGCCGAAGCCCGCCTTAATCTTTATTGCGCAGATATACTCCGCGCCGTCGAAGGCTTCCTCCTCCATGTAAAACGGGAGAAAGAACGCAGCTTTTCGCTCGCAGTCGGAATGTCCGCCGAAAAGAAGCATTTTTACATCCCTGCCCTTTGCCCAATTTCTGAGCGCATACTGCTCGGCAGGGGTGAGGAATGCTGTTGCGGTAAGACTTGCCGTGCGCTCACAGCGTTCAGCAAGGTCCTCCGCGCGCCTTAAAAGTTCATCGTTTTCCATTGTCCAAAAACTCCGTAATACGAGCCATTGTACTCTTAAGCTCGTTTATAAATTCCGTTGATGACATTCGCAGAACGCCCGAACGAAGAGCCGAAAGCCGAATGAGCGAGTCATTGGTAACGACACGGACGGAATAGTTTTTACCTATATCGTTGGCCAGCTTTTCAATGTACATATCGCCCGTCTCGCCCTCTTTGGTGTATACAATATGCACCTTTCCGCTGTCCGTTTTCTCGCCCTGATTTCCCGAAACCTTGTAGCCGTCAAACACCAGCACCAACTCGCAGTCGCGGAATGCGCGATAACTTCGCAAGGTGTCGATAAGATGAGTTCGCGCAAGCTCCAGATTATCCTTTGCAAGCTCACTCAGCTCGTCCCAGCCGAAGATTACATTATATCCGTCGACTATGAGATATTCCTTTTTCGTGGGGTGAAGTTCCGTGTTCTGCGTCTGCACATTAACGGGCTTAGTGTATTCTCTGCGGCGTATAGGGCCGAATTCACGCTCCATAATCGCCTCAAGCTCTTTGTCGTCAATGCTGAAGTTGCGTGGACGGTAAACGGGTGTTTCCGTCTTTTCCCTGCCGTAGCCCGTGTCGATGTGCATATAATCGCGCACTTCATTCCACTTTATGACCGTACCCGCTCCATGGGAGCAGAAAACAGAGTCGGGAGTGTTTTCAAGGTCTGCTTCGGGCTTATAACCAATTTCTTCAATCACCTTATCGGCATTGTGGCAGGGCTTATAGCCCGCAAGGCGGCAGGACAGTCTGCCCTTGCCGTGGGTGTAGCCCATTATTTCAGCCGCGTATCCGCTCATTTCCGAAACGGGAGCTATGCCCTCGAGCACCGACATTCCGTTATTGTCGGAGGGGGCTTCAAATTTGCCGCTCATGGCTCGTATATCGCTTATTGCTCTTCCTATAAGCTCCGGCGGAACTTCTATTCTGAAGGCATACCACGGCTCTAAGAGCACACTCTCCGCCTGCATAAGTCCCTGACGCACTCCGCGGTAGACAGCCTCGCGGAAGTCGCCGCCTTCGGTATGCTTTGCGTGGGCTCTGCCTGCCAGCAGACTAATTTTCATATCGGTTATGGGTGAGCCCGTCAGCACGCCGAGGTGCTGCTTTTCATATAAATGTGTGAGTATGAGATTCTGCCAGTTGCGGTCGAGGACATCCTCGCTGCAAACAGAATCGAATATCAGACCCGCACCCTCTTCCAACGGTGAAAGCTCAAGGTGTACCTCCGCATAATGGCGCAGGGGTTCAAAGTGGCCCACACCCTCGACGGGCTTCTTTATGGTTTCCTTGTACATAATGCCGCCATTGTCGATAGTAATATCCAGATCAAAGCGGTCTTTTATAAGCTGCGTCAGCACCTGAGTCTGCACCTCGCCCATGAGCTGAATTCTTATCTCTTTCAGCTGTTCATGCCAGACTATGCGCAGCATGGGATCCTCATCCTCGAGAACGCGGAGCTTTTTCAGCGCTGTCTGGGCATCGGCAGATTTAGGGAGATTTACGCGGTAGGACAGAACCGGCTCCAGCTCGGGCGCCGAGGAGTTTTTCTCCTTGCCTATGCCCTGACCCGTGTAGGTCGCGCTCAAGCCCTGCACCGCGCACACAGTTCCCGCTTCGACTTCCGTTACGGCCTCGAACTTTGCTCCGGAATAGATGCGAATACCGTTTACCTTTTCGCTTATGATATTTCCGTTTCTGTCTTCGTATTCAATGCTGTCCTTCAGCTTCAGCGTGCCGCCCGTTATCTTCATGCAGCTTAAACGGTTATTCTGATTATCGCGGATTATCTTGTATACTTTTGCGCCGAACACATCATCATACTTCGGCTGTTCGGCATACTTTTCAATAAGCTCAAGGAGCTTGTCAACTCCCTCGAGCTTTAGTCCCGAGCCAAATGCGCAGGGAAAGATTCTGCGCTGTCGGATAAGGCGCGAAATGCACTCATCGCTCAGGGCTTCACTCTCCATGTATTCCTCAAGCGCCCCTTCATCGCTCATTGCAATCGTTTCATAGTCAAAGGGCTTTCCGAAGTCTATGCAGTTTTCATCAAGGTGCAGGCAGACATCCTGCATCAGAGCGTTTTCATCGCAGGTGTTTATATCCATTTTGGTTATGAACAGAAATGTGGGAATACCATGCTTTTTCAGAAGCCGCCACAGCGTTTCCGTATGCGCCTGCACTCCGTCAGTACCCGATATTACAAGCACCGCATAGTCCATAACCTGCAGGCTTCGCTCGGTCTCCGCCGAGAAGTCCACATGTCCGGGCGTGTCGAGAAGGCACAGCTCGAGATTATCCGTCTTTAGCTGCGCCTGCTTTGAGAATATGGTTATTCCCCTCGCCCGCTCTATATCGTTTGTATCAAGAGCCGTGTCCTTGTGGTCAACTCTGCCGAGCTTGCGTATGCTTCCGCAGCTGTACATGAGTGCTTCGGAAAGAGTTGTCTTTCCGGCATCCACATGGGCAAGCACGCCGATTACTAATTTCTTCAATGTCTATACCAGCCAAACAAGTTTTTTACCATTATAATATACATCCGCATACTTTGGCAAACATAAAAAAAGACTCCCTGATTAACTCAGGGAGTCTTGAAATATTATTTATTTCTCATAACACTCTTCATGCGAAGGCCGTGGTCAAGGATACTCTTTCTGAGGCGAAGATTCTGCGGTGTGACCTCTAAAAGCTCGTCATCAGCAAGAAACTCCAGACACTGCTCAAGGCTGAGCTGCTTTGGCGGCACAAGACGAAGAGCCTCGTCAGAGCCGGAAGCACGGGTGTTGGTCAGGTGCTTGGTGCGGCAGACATTTACGGGAACGTCTTCGGACTTGGGGCATACGCCGACGACCATGCCGCCGTAAACCTTGGTGCCGGGGCTGATGAACATTGAGCCGCGCTCCTGAGCGTTCCATATACCGTATGCGACAGCCTCGCCGGTCTCGAATGCGATAAGCGAGCCGGTGTTGCGGCGTGCAATATCGCCCTTGTAGGGCTCATACTTTTCAAAAACGGAAGCCATAATGCCTTCGCCCTTGGTATCGGTGAGGAATTCGTTTCTGTAACCGAAAAGGCCTCTGGACGGAACAAGGTAGGTGAGCTTTACGCGGTTGCCGACGGGCAGCATTTCAACAAACTCGCCCTTTCTTGCGCCAAGCTTTTCCATAACTGCTCCCATATAATCGGAGGGGACATCGGCGACAACGCGCTCGACGGGCTCACACTGAACGCCGTCAATCTCCTGATAAAGCACGCGGGGAGGTGAAACCTGGAACTCATAGCCCTCGCGGCGCATAGTCTCGATAAGGATGGAAAGGCTCATTTCGCCGCGGCCTGCAACGTTGAAGGAATCGGTTGAGCCTTCGTTTTCGCTTATGCGCAGTGAAACATCCTTGAGGGTTTCTTTGACAAGGCGGTCATGAATCTGGCGTGAGGTTACAAACTTGCCCTCGCGTCCTGCGAAGGGGCTGTCGTTAACGGAGAAGGTCATCTCCAGAGTGGGGGCGGAAATCTTAACAAAGGGCAGAGCCTCGGCTGCGCCTCTTGCACAGATTGTATCACCTATGGTGACATCGCCGATACCGCTCATTGCAACGATGTTGCCTGCGCTCGACTCGGTTACTGCGACCTTATTAAGGCCGTCGAACTCATAAAGAGAAACTGCTTTTGCTTTTATATGAGCATCATCGGGATTATGGTAGTTGCAAACCTCAATCTCCTGATTCTGCTTGATTATACCGCGTTCAATGCGTCCGATTGCAATGCGGCCGACATACTCGTTATAGTCAACGCTGGAAACGAGCATCTGGAAAGGTGCGTCTATATTCTGCTCAGGCTCTGGAATATACTCAAGTATGGTCTCAAAGAGAGGCTTGAGGTCGGTGCCCTGAACATCGGGAGAATAGCTTGCCGTTCCCTGTCTGCCGGAGCAGAAAAGCATGGGAGAATCAAGCTGCTCATCGGTTGCATCAAGATCCATGAGGAGCTCGAGAACTTCGTCAATGACTTCGTGTATACGCTGGTCGGGACGGTCAATCTTGTTTACGACAACGATAACTCTGTGACCCAGTTCAAGTGCGCGGGAAAGGACAAAGCGGGTCTGTGGCATAGGACCCTCAGCCGCATCAACGAGCAGGATAACGCCGTTGACCATTTTGAGAATACGCTCGACCTCGCCGCCGAAGTCAGCATGTCCCGGGGTATCGACAATATTGATTTTGGTATCTCCGTACTGAACGGCAGTGTTCTTAGCCATGATGGTAATGCCGCGTTCACGCTCAAGGTCGTTGGAGTCCATTACTCTTTCAACGACTTCCTGATTCTCGCGGTAAACGCCGCTCTGCTTGAGCATCTCGTCAACCAAAGTGGTCTTGCCGTGGTCAACATGGGCAATAATTGCAACATTTCTGAGTTTATTCATAAACTTTTGCAGCTCCTCTGCTTCAATCTAAACTAATTTTCAACACAAAAATGTATTTTAACACCTATCACCCGATAGCACAAGAGTTTTCAGCAAAAAATCTTTAATTCTCAGTATTTTTTGCAAAATCGCAAGGATCCCTTAATTTCTCAAAAGCTTGACAAAGCCCCCGTATCAGAATATAATTTTTATTATTGTTTTTAGGAGGATCTGCCATGAAAAATATAACCGAGACTTTTGGCTCTATGGTATTTAACGATTCCGTCATGCAGGCAAGACTGCCCAAGGAGATTTACAAGCAGGTCCAACACGCAATCAAAGACGGCGCAAGCTTAAGCCCCGAAACTGCGAATGTAGTTGCAAACGGGATGAAGGACTGGGCTATTGAAAAAGGCGTTACCCACTTCACTCACTGGTTCCAGCCCATGACCGGTATCACAGCTGAGAAGCACGACAGTTTCATCAGCCCCGTCGACGGCGGCAGAATAATCATGGAGTTCTCCGGCAAGGAGCTCATAAAGGGTGAGCCTGACGCATCAAGCTTCCCCACCGGCGGTCTGCGCGCCACCTTTGAGGCAAGAGGCTACACCGCATGGGACCCTACGTCCTACGCTTTCATTAAGGACGGTGTCCTCTGCATTCCCACCGCGTTCTGCTCCTACGGTGGCGAAGCCCTCGACAAGAAGACACCGCTTCTGCGTTCAATGGAAGCAATCAACCGTCAGGGTTTGCGCATATTGAAGCTCTTCGGAAACGAAGATGTCACTTCTCTTAAAACCACCGTCGGTCCCGAGCAGGAATATTTCCTCATCGACCGCAGCATTTATGAAAAGCGCAAGGACCTCATGTATACCGGCCGAACTCTTTTCGGTGCAAAGCCACCCAAAGGGCAGGAGCTTGAGGATCACTATTTCGGCGCAATTAAGCCCCGCGTTGCCGCATTCATGAGTGAGCTTGACGAGGAGCTTTGGAAACTGGGAGTTCTCGCAAAAACCGAGCACAACGAAGTCGCTCCCGCTCAGCACGAGCTTGCCCCCATCTTCTCAACGACGAATATATCCACCGACCATAACCAGATCACCATGGAGCTTATGCAGAACCTCGCTAAAAAGCACGACATGGTATGCCTTCTGCACGAAAAACCCTTTGAGGGCGTTAACGGCTCCGGCAAGCACAACAACTGGTCGCTGACTACAAACACGGGCGTTAATCTTCTTGAGCCCGGCGAGACACCTCACGAAAATGCACAGTTCCTGCTTATCCTCTGCGCCATAATCAAGGCTGTTGACGATTATCAGGATATGATGCGCATTTCCGTTACCAGCGCAAGCAATGACCACCGTCTCGGCGCCGCGGAGGCTCCCCCCGCAATCGTATCCATTTTCCTCGGCGAAGAGCTCGAGGAAATACTTGAGGCAATTGAAAACGACAAGGATTATGACGGCAAGGCCAACGAACAGTTCAAGGTCGGCGTTCACGTTATGCCCAGATTCGCCAAGGATACCACTGACCGCAACCGCACATCGCCCTTTGCTTTCACAGGAAACAAGTTCGAGTTCCGTATGCTCGGCTCTTCCGCCTCCATCTCCGGTGCAAATGTTGTTCTGAACACCGCAGTTGCTGAATCTCTGCGTCAGTTTGCCGATGAGCTCGAGGGCGCTGAAGACTTCGATAATGCTCTGCATTCTCTCATCTGCCGCGTTATCAAGGATCACAAGCGCATTATCTTCAGCGGCAACGGCTATGACGAAGAATGGGTAAAAGAAGCGGAAAAGAGAGGCCTCCTCAATCTTCCGACAACTCCCGACTGCGTTCCCTATTACGTCGATCAGAAGAACATCGAGCTTTTCCAGCGTCACGGCGTATACTCGGAAATCGAGCTTGCCGCAAGATACAAAATGAAGCTCGATACATATTCCAAGGTGATAAACATCGAAGCTCTCACCATGCTGGATATGGTATGGCACGATATTCTCCCCGCAGTCAGCGCATATTCCACAAAGCTTTCCGATGCAGCGCTTTCGAAGAAAGAGCTCGGCGTGGACTACAGCTTTGAGAAAGATCTCTGTGCTGCTATCAGCAAGCTGACTTCCGATACCGTTGAACGAGTCAACAAGCTTGAAAGCGAAGTAAATGAGGTAAGTGCACTTAGCGAAAACTACACTCGCGCTGCCGCGTACAAGAACCGCGTGCTTCCCGCAATGAAGCTTCTGCGCGAAACGGTTGACGAGCTTGAAACCCGCACGGCAAAGGATTACTGGCCCTATCCCAGCTACGCAGATATTCTTTTCAGCGTTAAATAAAAGCATAAAATAAAACCACGGAAAAAAATTTTCCGTGGTTATTTTTTATCTTCCTCTGCGGCGTGATTTACCGCGATCGGCATACATCGGATTGCCCGCAATGCGGCTGTCCGATTCCTGCATGAACTTTCTGAGCTTGTCCTCAAAATTTGTGTCGTCTGTCGGTCCGTTCACTTCGCCGCGTGCGGAATTCTCGCGTTTCGGATTCTCGCGGCGCGGCTGAGCCTTCGGGCGCTCGGAACGCTCGGGACGCTGCATCGGCTCTGCCTTTTTTATGGAGAGATTAATCTTTCCGTCGTTTATGCCGATAACCTTGACCTTTACCGTCTGTCCAACGCTTACATGGTCATTTACATCGTTCACATAGCTGTTTGCTATCTCCGATATATGTACAAGTCCGCTCTGTCCGTCCGGCAAAGAAACAAAAGCCCCGAACTTTGTTATACCGCTTACCTTTCCCTCTAATATTTCCCCGACTGTAAGTTGCATAATATGCTTTATCCCCCGTGTTTCAGTGCTTTTAGCCTATCTGATCTATGAATACTATCTCACCCGGCATCACAAGTCCGAGCCTGCTGTGCGCAAGATCTTTCTTTGCGAAATCAGAATCAAAATATGACATCAGATAGGTGATGTTGCTGTTTTTCTCCTGTGCTTCCTGTATCTCTGATTTTAACTCGGCACACGTTCTTTCTGCTTCGTGGAGCTGTTCAAGACTCGATATCAGATTGAACGTGCCATAGGCTATCATCGCAGTAATTGCGATGCCCGCAATTGTGCTTGTTCTTTTCCCTGCCATTAAATTTTTCCCCCGATTTTTGCTTTTGCTCTGCGTGTTGAGCAAATATGTTCTTTATTTTAAACCATTCTGTAATATTTGAAAAGAGTTTTTTTACCATTTTCTTTAAAATTTCAAAGTTTTTTCGGATTGGCGAACATACAAGCGCAGCGCACGATTTAATTATAGAAAAAATTCTATGCAAAAGCCCGAAAACTATGTCAGACAGCAAAAACATATAGCAGCAAAATCCGATGAACGCAAAGGCGAGCATGAAAAGTCCCAGACTTCCCCGACCTGCTCCCATTCCCGCGATAAAGAGTGCAAAGCAGACCACAAAGCAAAACAACGCATCGAGAAAAGCCGGAATCGCTTTGCCCTTGCTCTCTCTTCTGAGCACCTTAAATGCGTCGTACAAAAAGCCCGATGCAAGTCCCAAAAGCCCGCACAGACATATTTGCACGAGCTGGGTTGACACACTGATTTTCATTTAGCCGAACAATTTAGAGAAAATGCTGCCCGCGCTCGATATTTCTTCATAGCTCAGGTCGTTTATAACGCCTTCGACTTTAATCTCGCCCACATCAAGATTGATTTTGCCGATGTGAAGTCCGCTTCCTCTCACAATAAGATTACCCTGAGAGGTATTCATGACAATTTCATTTTCGTCAAAGCTTTCAACGTCCTCAACTCCCGTGACAGCGAGAGATGCCCGTCCGAGCAGTTCGACTCTATGTTCCTTTGCCCTTATTTTCGAGCTTTCTTCATATGACATGGTATCACTCCTTTTTATAAAGCATATTGCCGGTCAGATAAAAAAATTCCACGGAACATTGTTCCGTGGAACTTGTATTTTTTTAATGTCAGGTCTTATCTCTGTAAAGGAATGTTACTACCTGGGCTCTGGTGCAGACATTATGGGGGCGGAATGTTCCGTCATAATATCCGGTGGTTACGCCCTTATCAGCCGCCCAGTAGATTGCATTGGAATAGTCGCTGATAAGACCGTTCAAATCGCTCAGCGATGTTTTATAGCCGTAGGCCGGTTCTCCCTCGCTGCGCCAGATAAAGGTTACAACATGGGCGCGGGTGCAGGGGTTATCGGGGCGGAAAGCTCCGTCGGCATAGCCGGTTGTTATTCCCTTTTCAGCCGCCCAAAGAATCGCCTTATAGAACGGGCTTGCACTGCTCACGTCCCAGAATGGGTTATACATTGAGCTGGGCTCGGGCGAACCGTTTGCGCGCCAGATAAAGGTTACGACATGGGCACGGGTGCACATATTGTTAGGATAAAACTTGACTGTACCGTCGGACTGAGGGTAACCGCTTGCTATACCCTTTTCTGCGGCCCACGATATTGCGGTTCTGTAATTCTTTATCAGTCCGCTTGTATCTGTAAAGCGTTCACTTGGGTCAATGCAGCCGCAGCGAAGGCATTTCCCGTCATAGTAAACATGTCCAAGCGCTGCGATTGGGCCGCCGCTTCTTACTGTTATAAGGCAGTCATCGCAGACTGAATCTCCGGTGTAGCCCGCCTCGCTGCAGCTTGCCTCTTTTTCGTTGACAAGCCTTGTGTTTTCATGCTCGCAGGGCGCAGTTGAAGCAAGCCATAGAACCATAACGGACTTGTCTCCCACTACATAGGTTCCATAAGCAATCGTTGCATTCTGCATGGTTTTGCTGCCGGTGACCTTACCCTGCTGAACAGGCAAGGTGCATTTAAGCTCATCTGCAGAATACACGCAGCCGATGGGGCCGTTTGCGGTCACTTTGCCGCCGGTAACCACTATTGATTTCTCCGCGCGTATACCATAGGCAGAATTTCCTCTGGCATATACGGTGCCGCCGTTAATTTCAACGCTATATGCGTAAATACCGTTTGAACCCGTGGCAGTAACTTTGCCGCCGTTTACGGTGATTTTATTTGCTACCACATTGTTCAATGTAACGTTGCCCGCATTTTCGTCAACGATAATATTAGCTCTTCCGTTGCCGCCGGATACTGACGCATTGCCGGTAATGACCAGTGTGCCGTCTCCATTTACAGTACAACTGCCCGTATATTCAAAGCTTCCGTCGGCAAGGGCTGCCGCAGGCACGAGCACAGCGAGCATTATCGCACACAAAAGAATTGATATTATGCGTTTTTTCATGTGCATCCCTCCGTTTAATAAGACGAATAAGATGTTATAATCTTACAATAACATTATTAATTTGTCTATTATAAAACGAAATTAATTAAACAAAATTTAAAAACTCAGCAAAAAAGCACCTCAGCAGGGCGGTAAGCTCTCTGAGGTGCTCTTTTTAGAAAATATTACTGCTGTCTCTCGATATACTCAACAATCTTGCCGACTGTAGGGAGGTTTGCAGCATCTTCATCGGAGATAGATATGCCGAATTCGTCCTCAACAGACATTATAAGTTCAACAACATCGAGAGAATCTGCGCCGAGGTCATCAACGAGATTTGTATCAACGGTGATGGATTCGGCAGGTACATCCAACTGCTCTGAAAGAATTTCCTGAACCTTTTCAAATATCATTTTCATTTCCTCCAATAGAGACGATTATCATGCCCACTCGCGGCTCTGAGGCTTATTGCTCGGCTGCTGGCGGTCGTAGGAAACGACCACGCGGCGGTTGGGCTCAGCTCCGGTAGAGCTGGTTGTTACGCCTTCATAGTTCTGAAGTGCGGTGTGGATAATGTGGCGTTCGTAAGAATTCATGGGTTCGAGAGCCATGCTGCGCTTATACTTGATAACCTTTGCAGCCATTTTTTCTGCAAGGCGCACAAGGGATTCCTCGCGCTTTGCGCGGTAGCTCTCAGCGTCAACGGAAATGTGCATATGCTTTTCGTTGCCGCGATTGATTACATAGTTGGTAAGGTGCTGAATTGCATCGAGAGTTTCGCCGCGGCGTCCGATGACTGCGCCCATGTTGGGACCGGAGAGATTTACGGTAACGCCCTTGCCATCGCGGGGGCTTATCTCTATATCAGCCTCGGTTCCCATACGCTCAAGAAGTCCGCTGAGGAAGCTTCTGATTTCTGCGTACTGAGCGCTTTCGCCGGCAGGTGCTGCCTTTGCAGCAGTTTTCTCAGCCACAGGAGCTACTGCCTCTTCAGGCTCATCCGGTGCTTCATATTCGACGCGTACAACCGCGGGAGTTGCTCCTATGCCCAGAAAGCCGGACTTTGCGCGTTCAATAACCTGAACGGAAACGTCATCGCGCTCCATGCCAAGCTCTTCCAGAGCAGCGGCAATTGCCTCTTCCTCGGTACGGCCGGTTTTTTCCAAAGACTTAATCATAATTAGGCTTCTCCTTCAGGCATATCCTCGGCTGCGTTTTCTGCAACTGCAGTACCAAAGCGGTCGGGGTCATAAGCACGGCCTCTTGCATAGCGACGGTTGCCGACCTGAGATGCGGGAGCTTCCTGCTCGCTTATGCCAAGGCGCTCACGGCGAGCTGCCTTCTCAGCCTTTTCTACGGCTGCGCGGCGCTCTTCGCTTTCCTGCTTCTGCTGTGCCTGTAACTTCTTTTTACTGGTGTTGGTATTGCGCTCAGTTGCGCCTTCCTTGCGGAGGCGTTCTGTTTCTTCGCGCTTTCTTTCGATTTCGCGTTCTTTTTCCTTTTCGCGGTTAATGCGCTCAGCATCCTCAAGATCAAGCTGCTTCTTGTAGAGCTTGGTGAGGGTGTAGTCACGGGCCATACCGAAAACGCTGTTTGCGATCCAGTAAATACCCAGTGCTGCGGGCATTACGAAGCAAATCCAGACGGACATGAGGGGCATTACGATATTCATGCTCTGCATGGATGCCGCTGCCGCACCTGCCTGAGGCGGGTTTGCCATATTGCTTATCTTCATGGACAGCCATGAAAGGAAAGCGGATATGAAAGGAATTAAGAACAGTCCCAGTGCGGGCAGAGCAACGCTCATGTTGCTCCAGTCAAAGTCCCAGATTTTCCAGCTGGGAATTGTGCCGAGGTTCATGCCGAGGAAGCTGTAGTCAATGTTCATCAGCTTGTCAGCAAAATCGCTGAGTGCGTTTATTGCCGCATCCCAGTTGTTATGCAGTGCATTGGTAACACGAATCTCGTCGTAGGTCTTCTGTGCGCTGGCAACGAAGCCTGCATTTTCTGCCGCCCACTCGGTAATCTTCAGGACAGCTTCCTTGCCGAGGCCCATCATGCGGCTAAGAGGCATACGGATAACGCTGTACAGTGCGATAAGAATGGGGAACGGAATCAGAGACCAAAGGCAGCCTGACATGGGGCTGATGCCCTCTTCACGGTAGAGCTTCATTGTCTCTTCCTGAAGCTTCTGCTGGTTGCCTTCATGCTTTCTCTGCAGCTCCTGAAGTCTGGGCTGCAGACGGGTTGTGCGCATCATGCTCTTTTTGCTCTTTGCCATAAACGGCAGAAGAACAACGTTGACCACGAGCGCAAAAAGGATTACGGACACGCCATAGTTGCCGGTCCAGTTATAGAAGAACCTGAGCAGCTTGGCAAATGGCCATACGATGATATCCCATAATGACATAAAGTTTTCTCCTTCACCCCGTGTCACGGCACAGGGTCGTAAAAATCATGCTCACCAAAGTGAAAGGGATGACACCTCAGCAAGCGTTTGAGCGATAGCCAACTACCCTTCAAAGCTCCGTATTTTTCCAGAGCTTCAATAGCATATTGTGAGCAGGTCGGAATAAATCTGCAGCTTGGCGGCCGCATGGGAGAAATATTTTTCTGATAAAAGCGCACAAGGGCAATAAGGAATTTTTTCATTCCTTCTCCTCCCTCATCAGCTTAAGCTCTCTGCACGCACGAAGAAAGGCCTTTTCCATAGAGGAATAATCGGCATCCACACATTTGGCTCTGGCAACAATGACAATGTCAACGTTGTCGATAAGCTTGGGAGAATTGAGACGGTAAATCTCTCTGAGGCGGCGGCGAATTCTGTTTCGCGTCACTGCCTTTCCCAGCTTTGTGGAAACCGTATAGCCAACACGGCGGGTATTCCTGCCGGTCTTCATGCAATAAACAACCATATAGGGAGTCACGGCGGTTTTACCTTTACTGTAAAGCCGTCGGAATTCATAGTTCTTTTTCAGTGTTACCCTGAAATCCAATGAAATTCACCCCAAAAGTCAAAAACTGCAGAAACACCTAAAGGGCGGATTGAACCCGCCCTAAAAAATATTTCATTTATCCGCTGTGCTCAAAATAAGCTATCAGGCGCTGAGCTTTGCTCTGCCCTTTGCTCTGCGGCGAGCGAGGACCTTGCGGCCGTTAGCGGTGGCCATTCTCTTGCGGAAGCCGTGCTCTTTCTTGCGCTGGCGCTTCTTAGGCTGGTAGGTACGAAGCATAATCTACTGCACTCCTTTCAAGCTTAATACTCAACATCGGGCAAGCCCGAAGTAGTTGACAAAAAATCATCCGACACTCTTTTATGAGCATCGGATGATTATTATATACTATACAATGATGAGATGTCAACCAGAAATTTCAGCTCAAGCGGCCTTGGTATTGCCCTTCAAGTCCTCTCCCATGAAGTATTTATTCATAGGCTTCTTCAGCAAGGCAATTGCTGCAATGCAGATGATTGTGGAGGGGAGCATGTACCAGCCGTTGTAAAGCAGAGAGTATACGAAGGATGATGCGGTCTCAACACCGAACACAGAGCCGGTTGTGCCGCTTGCAAGGCGGTAGATTGTAACGCCGCTGACGAAATGTACTGCAAATCTTGCAACACATCCGATAAGGCTTCCCCAGATTGCGCCGTTTTTCTTGTTGTGTCCGACACCGGCAAGACCCAAAGCAGCAAAAGCGACAAGATAGTCAAGCAGTATTGACTGCCAGCCCCATGCCACGGCACCGTCCATGAACATGTGAACAACACCAAACAGCAGACCGACAACGATTCCGGGAACCGTTCCCCAACGCACTGCATAAACAAGCAGTGGGAGCATTGTCAGCGAGATGCTGCCGCCCTGCGGGAGCTCGATAGCCTTTATAAGGCTGAGAACGAATGCGAGTGCAACCATGACAGCGCCTTCTGTCATTGCACGAAGCTTGAGATGGGATTTGCTTTGATTCATATTATTACCTCCTAATAAAAAAAGCCGTGCTTTGTAAAGCACGGTCATAGGAAAGCGATATGAGATTTCGTATCTGCTTCCTACGCCGGCATTACCCGGATCAGGTTCGAGGGTTTCAGGAATTCAATTCTTCCTGTCTCAGCCGGTAAAAAACCAGCACCCCTTTGCTATTGCAACTCTATTTTATTCCCATTGCGGCTTATTGTCAATATGCGCAGGCAAACGCATCAGCATTTATTATTCTCCGCCTGCGTTTCCGTTCATCGAGAACACGCAGCCGCAGTATTCCTGACGGTAGAGTCCGTATTTTTCGGACAGTATTATCGACCTGTGATTTCCCTCGCGTTTTCTGAACTCGGACGGCAGCCACTTAACGCCGTACTTTGCGGCGACTTCCCTGCCTATTGCGTTAATTACGACCGCGTCCTTACGTGATGAAACGGTAAGGGTGGTGCACATCCACTCAAAGCCGCGTTCTGCGGCAAGCCTTGCCGTTTCCTCCAAACGGATACGGAAGCATTCGACGCAGCGTGCTCCCTCTTCGGGCTCATTCTCCAGACCCTTTATGCGGGAGAAATAATCCTCACTGCGCCAGTCCTCCACCAAAAGCTCCGCGTGGGAGCCGTCTTTATCAATTGCCTCGATGAGCTGTTTTTGGGTAGCCAGTCTTTTTTCAAATTCCGCCTCGGGGTACAGATTGGGGTTATACCACAGCACTGTTACGTCAAAATACTTTGCCAGCAGCTCAATTACCGAGCTGGAGCACGGGCCGCAGCAGCTATGCAGAAGTATGCTCGGCTTATTTTCGCCGAACTCCGCAACAACCTTATCAAATTTTCTGAAAAAATTTTCTCTGTTCATCTTTTTAAATCGCTTTTACATTGGTAACAATCGTTATTCCGGTGCCCGAATCTGAACAAAGGTGGTAATTTAGCAAATCAGCCGCTTAGTGCGCTGCAGTATTCTGCAAACCCAAATCTATACATCAGGCATTTTAACTCGGACATTATATTGCCCTTTCATTTCAAAGTCAATTACAGTTCTTTTATCTTTTTCAGTATTTCCTCATCGGCGGGGCAGAACTCCTGTTCATCTATCTCAGCAGGTGTTATCCATTTTATATCGTTATGCTCTAAAAGTTTGGGCTCGCCCTCTGCGATAGAGGCATTAAACAGCGTAAGTCGTATGGTCATATCGGGGTATTCGTGCACAAGCTCCGTGAAAACATCGCCGACCGCAACCGTAACATCGAGCTCCTCGCGGCATTCACGGACAAGTGCCTCCGCTTTCGTTTCGCCGGTTTCAACTTTGCCGCCGACGAATTCCCACAACAGTCCGCGGGTCTTATGCGCAGGGCGCTGGCACGCCATGAATCGCTCTCCGTCCCATATAAGCGCCGCAACAACATCGATTATTCTTTCTCCCACTTCTTGCCCTCCGAAGCTTTATCATTTATAATCATTTCGGTGATATATATGTTAAACGTTTTTCCCGAATATTACAAGACCTTCAAGTGTATAGGCGGCAAATGCCGGCACAGCTGCTGCATCGGCTGGGAGATCGACATCGATGAGGACTCCCTGAAAAAGTACGATGCCACAGGCGGCAAAATCGGCAAACGACTTGCCGAGAACATATCGCGGGAGGATGCTCCTCATTTTGTGCTCGACAAAAATGAGCGTTGCCCATTCCTCAATGAGCGCGGACTTTGTGACCTCATACTTGAATGCGGCGAGGACATGCTATGCGAAATCTGCACCGAACACCCGCGCTTCCATAACTATCTGCCCGGCAGAACAGAATCGGGTATCGGTCTTTGCTGTGAGGAAGCCACACGCTTCATTATTGACACACCCGACCCGCTTATGCTGATCTGCGAGGGAAGTCCCGACGGCTGCGACGAGCGCTCCATGTCGGTCATTCTGCTACGCGATGAGCTTCTCTATCTGGCAAATGACGCATCTGTCACATACGAAGAGCGAGTTCAGAACATTCTGACACGCTGCGATGTAAGTCTGCCCGAGCGCAGTCCGAAGCAATGGGCGGAATTCTATCTTTCTCTCGAGCGCATGGACGGGGAGTGGACAGCAATCTTGGAAAAGCTCCGCGACAGCGAAGTATCCGAGCTCAGCTATGATCACAGGAGCGTAAACCTGCTTACTTATTTCCTCTACCGCCACATCCCCGGTGCATACGATGACGGCAACATTCAGGGGCGCGCTGCATTTGCCGTGCTGAGCACCTATATGATAAGCATGCTCTGCGCAGTCTGCGGCGACGATGAAATATACAACATCTCCCGCCTTTATTCTGCTGAGATCGAATACTCGGACGAGAATTTAGACACTATGTTTGATATATACTGAATCGCAGCTTTGTATGTTGTTTTTTGTTGCCTCAGGTGCTAAGATAAACCCAGTTTTTCATTAGAGGTAGATTGAAATGTACGGTTTCCACAAGGCGTTTTATGGGACAATGCGATGCCTCATAACACCGTATTTTAAAACTATCGGGCGCTATGAATACAAGAAATTCACACCCAAAAGCGATACTTATCTTGTTCTTACAAACCACAACACCAACTGGGACTTTTTCCTTTTCGGTCTGTGTCTCAGAAAGCACATGTACTTTGTCGCCAGCGAGCATATTTTCCGTCAGGGCTTCACAAGCTTTCTGATCAAAACGCTGGCTGACCCCATCCCCCGCAAAAAGGGCGCAAGCAGCGATGATACCGTACGCATGATCAAAGAGCGCCTTGCTGACGGTAAAAATGTCTGCATGATGGCAGAGGGCAACCGCTCCTTCAGCGGCGAAACGGGCTTCATATCCCCCGCAACCGCAAAGCTCGTTAAGGAAAGCGGAGTCGGACTTATAACTCTCGCGCTCCACGGCGGATATTTCGTAAATCCCCGCTGGTCAAACGAAAAGCGCAGAGGGCCCATGTCGGGCGAAGTTAAACGCGAATACACGGCCGAGGAGCTTGCTTCAATGAGCGAGTCCGAAGTCTATGAGGCTATATGCCGCGACTTATATGTGAACGCATACGAGGATCAGGAGAAAAAGCCGCGCAGATATAAATGCAGGCATCCCGCGGAGCATCTTGAAACAGCGCTGTTTCTCTGCCCCGAGTGTCACAGCTTTTCCACGCTTGAAAGCCATGGCGATGAATTCAGTTGCCGCCGATGCGGTATGAAGCTCAGGTTTGACGATTACGGATATTTTGAAAGCCTCACGGATAAGCCCGCAAGGTTCAAAACCGTTCTGGACTGGGACAAATGGCAGCAGAGCTATCTCCACGAATACCTGCCCATGCACAAGGGCGATATTGACACTCCCCTGTTTTCCGATGAATCCGTTCGTCTTGCTTCAATTCAGGCAGGCCACGGAACAACGCCCATTGTCACAGGTCGTCTTTCTCTGTATGGCGACAGAATAGAGATAAGCGGCGAGAGCAAAACCGTTTCGTTCCCGCTGAGCGATATAAAAAAGCTCTCAATAACGCTCACGGACACCATGCTTTTCACCGCATCGGACGGATACTATGAGATAAAGGCGCAAAAGCATTTTTCCGCACTCAAATATCTCATCGCATGGAGACTTCTGATCGGAAAAGAATACAAATAATCATCAAAGCTGAGTCACAAGACTCAGCTTTTTTATTGTGGTTTGCGCCTATGCGTGCTAAAATAGTTTCAAATTCTGTTTAGGCGGTTAATACAATGAAAAGTGAAAGAAGCTTCCCCAGATTCACCATAACTGCAAAGGGCACCCGCTGGATTGAGCAGGGTCACCCCTGGATATATGAGGCTGAGGTAATAAGCGGCGATAGCAGCATCGAAGCAGGCACACTGGTCGATGCAGTAAGCGAAAAGGGAAAATATCTCGGCACGGGCTTCTTCAGCCCCAAGAGCAAGATCAGAATTCGCCTCGTTTCCCGCAACGCAAACGATAAGTTCGATTCCGCCTTCTGGAAAAGGCGCATTAAGTACGCATGGGATTACCGAAAGACCGTCATGGGCAATGACGTTTCATGCTGCCGCGTAATATTCGGTGAGGCAGACGGTTTTCCCGGGCTGACGGTTGACAGATTCTCGGACATTCTCGTTGCGCAGACTCTGTCTATTGGCATCGAGAAGATCAAGCCCATGCTATTTGAGCTTCTGATGGAGGTTCTCCGCGAGGATGGTCAGGAAATCTCGGGAATTTTTGAGCGCAATGATGTCGCAATCCGCGCTCTTGAAGGTATGACCGAGTTCAAGGGCTGGTACGGTGAAAACCACCCCGAAAGCGCAATAACCGAGATTTGCGAAAACGGCATATATTACAGCGTTGATGTTGAAAACGGACAGAAAACAGGATTTTTCCTTGACCAGAAATACAACCGTCTTGCTGTTGCCCGCCTTGCCAAGGGAAGACGGGTCCTCGACTGCTTCACCCACACAGGCTCATTCGCGCTGAACGCCGCCATGGGCGGTGCTGAGCATGTTACCGCGGTTGACGTTTCCGAATCGGCGGTTGAAATGGCAAAGCAGAACGCCGTTCGCAACGGTCTCGACAGCAAAATGGATTTTATCGCGGCAAATGTTTTCGACCTTCTGCCCGAGTTGGAGGCAAAGGGCAAGGCTCCTTACGATTTCATCATCCTTGATCCCCCTGCATTCACAAAATCGCGTAAGACAGTCAAAAATGCGGAAAAGGGCTATAAGGAAATAAATCTGCGCGCACTCAGGCTTCTGCCCCGCGGCGGCTATTTCGCCACAGCGTCCTGCAGCCATTTCATGCCCTCGGAGCTTTTTGAAAAAATGCTTAAATCCGCAGCGCTGGACGCAGGTGTTGAGCTGAGGCAGATAGAGGCTCGTCAGCAGGCTCCCGACCACCCCATACTCTGGAACGTTCCCGAAACAGACTACCTGAAATTCTACATTTTCCAGGTTGTTTGACAATTGACAGTCAATGTATGATTATGATATAAGTAAATGTATAAAAGGATGAAAGAATAAAGAACCGTATAAAAGGAGAGAGTTTATGGCAAACAGACCTAACATACTCAAGCTGTGTACAAAAATCAGTCTTGAGAGCCTGACCTACACAGGCATCACCTATAAGGATTGCGAATACCGCATCCTTGCCCCCATCGTCGATGACGATATGTGTGAAGTCATGCTTCACATGAAGCTGGACACTCCCAGAACCTCCACCGAAATCGCTCAGCGCTGCAAGAGAGATGTTAAGTGGGTCGAGACCCAGCTCGAAAAGCTCCGCACCGCAGGCGTATGCCGTACAATGGAAGGCTATAACGGCACAAAGGCCGGCTGGTACTACCCCATCTGGGTTCCCGGCATCATGGAAGGCGTTCTTTCAAACAGAGAGCAGTGCGACAAGTATCCCGACATCGGTAAGTGCTTTGAAGAGTACACCCGTCTCAGAATCGCACCCCTTGCTCCCACACTCCAGCACGGCACTAAGGGCATGGCATTCATGCGAGTTATGCCCGTTATGAGCGCTGTTGAAAACAATTCTCATACCGCTTATTACGACGAGGTTGCAGGTATCATCGAAAGAGCATTCGCGCTCTCCGTCGGTCCTTGCTCCTGCCGCCGTTCCCGCCGACTTATCGGCGAAGGCTGCGGACACCTTGAAGAAGACATGTGCATGTACGTTAACGACAATGCAGTCAACATGGTCAAATCCGGCGCACACCGCCCCATAACCAAGGAAGAAGCATACGAAATCCTGAAGCGCGCAGAGGATAATGGCCTCGTTCACGAGATCAACCAGACTCCCGGCTTCGATGACGCTACCGCAATCTGTAACTGCTGCGGCTGTTCCTGCTACGCCCTGCGTATTTCGGAATACTTCCGCGCAAATCAGGCTATCCATTCCAACTTTGTCGCAAAGGTTGACTCCGACAAGTGTGTCGCCTGCGGCCAGTGTGTTGAAAACTGCCAGACCAACGCTCTCAAGCTCGGTCAGAAGCGCAGCACAGTTGACCCCAATGTCTCCAAGGCGTACAAGAACGACATTGAAGTCCCCTGGGATAAAAACACTTATAATGTTGATTACCGCACCAACCGCACCGACGTTATGCCCAGCGGCACCGCTCCCTGTAAGGCAGCCTGCCCCGCTCACATCCCCGTACAGGGCTATCTGAAGCTGGCCGGCGAAGGTCGTTATACTGAGGCTCTTGAGCTCATCAAGAAGGAAAATCCCTTCCCCGCAGTCTGCGGCCGTATCTGCAACAAGAAGTGCGAAGAAGCATGCTCCCGTGCAACTATTGACGAAGCAGTTGCTATCGACGATATCAAGAAGTTCATCGCAGAAAAGGATCTTGACGCAAAGACCCGTTACATACCCAAGATGCTCAGCCTGACCGGCAGACCCTACGAGGAAAAGATCGCCGTTATCGGTGCAGGCCCTGCTGGTCTTTCCTGCGCATACTATCTTGCAATCAAGGGTTACCCCGTAACCGTTTATGAAAAGGAAAAGGAACTCGGCGGTATGCTGACCCTCGGTATTCCCTCCTTCCGTCTTGACAAGAAGGTCGTCAAGGCTGAGATAGACGTTCTCAAGAAGCTCGGCGTTAAGTTCAAGACCGGCGTTGAGGTCGGCAAGGACATCAGCCTCGATAAGCTCCGCAAGGACGGCTTTAAGGCATTCTTCCTTGCAATCGGCGCATCCAAGGGCGCATCTGTCGGCTGCAAGGGCGACGATATGACCGGCGTATTCACCGGCATCGACTTCCTGAAGGCAGTCAACATGGGCGAGAAGCCCGCAATCGGCAAGAACGTTGCAGTTATCGGCGGCGGTAATGTTGCCATCGACGTAGCACGCGCAGCAGTTCGCCTCGGCGCCAAGACCACTGTCGTCTATCGCCGCGATGAGGCATCCATGCCCGCAGCAGCAGACGAAGTTGCAGAGGCAGTTGAAGAAGGCGTTAAGTTCAAGTTCCTCGCAGCTCCCGCAGAAATCATCGGCGACGGCAAGGTTTCCGAGCTGAAGCTTGAGGTCATGGAGCTCAAGGACGGCAAGCCCGTCGGCACAGGCAAGTTCGAGACCATGGCGGTTTCCGCTGTTATCGGTGCAATCGGTCAGAAGATTGACATGGGCGGTATTGAAGGCGTTTATGCTGACAACAAGGGCATCGTAAGCGTTGATAAGTACCTCCAGACCACCGCTCCCGACGTATTCGCAGGCGGCGACGTTGTTACCGGACCTAAGTTCGCAATCGATGCTATTGCAGCAGGTAAGGAAGCTTCCATCTCCATCCACCGTTACGTACACGCCGGTCAGACCCAGCACTACGGCCGTGACAAGCGCGACTACAAGGCACTTGATATTTCCACTCTGGCAATCGCAGCAGAAGGCTTCGATACTGCACCCCGTCAGAAAACCGCAGCTGTTTCCGGCAAGGAAGCAAAGAAAACCATGGAAGACCTCCGCGGAACTCTTACCGAAGAGCAGATCAAGAAGGAAGCAGCACGCTGCCTCGGCTGCGGCTGTGTTGTCATCGACGAAGACATGTGCGTCGGCTGCGGCATCTGCACCACCAAGTGTAAGTTCGACGCAATCCACCTCGAGAAGTACATGGACACCAAGTACGAAAGCTATCACAAGACTCTGCTCACCGCAGTTTCCAATGCTCCCAAGGCAATCGAACGTCTGGCAGTTAAGAAGATAGCAAGAAAGTAATATGCACGAGGTTGGCGTAGTAAGGCAAGTAATCCGCACGGTTGAAGACTTTGCAAAGGAAAACAACATAACAAAAATTGAAGAAATCGTTCTCGATATCGGCGAGCTTTCGCTGATAATCCCCAAGTACGTTGAGGACATTTACGACATCACCGTTGAGGGCAGCATTCTTGAGGGCACAAAGCTTATCATCAATGTCATCCCCGGCATGGCGGAATGCGATGAATGCGATGAAATCTTCAATGTTATTGAGCACGAGGGCTATTGCCCGAACTGCGGCAGTTTTGAAAAGGCCGTGCTTTCCGGAACGGACTTCACAATAAGAGAAATCCACATACCGGAGGATGAACAATAAGCACAAAAAATCACTCAGCATCACCTGATGCTGAGTGATTTTCTTTTCATCTTATCCGTTTATTATCGAAACCTCTCCCGAATGGAGCGTTACCGTTCCGCCTGCGGCATTTACGGTCAGACCGAAATCATCGGAAATCTCCTTTGCGTAAGCGTCTGCAATTCCCGAAGCGGATTTGATCTGAATATATTTTCCGGTTGTGATACATCTCGAGCGATACTCTTCGAGATAGGCTTTCTTATCCTTTTTCCAGAGAACATACATTTTCATTATCTCTTCAACAATTGCTGCTATCAGCTTTCCGCGCTCGGCCTCAATTCCGCACTGGGTGAAGATTGAGCCCGCGATATCCTTAATTGCATCGGGAAAATCTTCGGGACGGTTTAATACGTTAAGTCCCACGCCGCATACAACATAGTCCGTCATTCCGTCGGGGCCTATGCTGCTTTCGCATAAAATACCGCAAATCTTTTTTCCGCCTATGAGCAGGTCATTGACCCACTTTATATCCGCACGGACATTGCAGACCTTCTCGATGGCCTTGCACACGGCAACAGCCACATGGGGAGTAATATTTCCCGCTTCTTCGGGGTTGCAGTCAGGCTTCAGGAGAATTGAAAGATAAACTCCCACGCCGCCTTTTGAGAAGAATGCCTTGCCCATGCGTCCGCGGCCTGCGGTCTGGCTGTCAGCCACGACAACCGTTCCCTCGTCACAGCCTTCGTGAGCAAGCTTTTTGAGATATGTGTTTGTTGAATCGACTGTATCAAGACAAATTAGCTTATTATTCATTTTATCTCAGCTTTCTTGGATTTTTTGATTCTTATGTAGTGCACGAGCATCAGTATAACGAATACGCTGCTGCAATAACCGAACAGAGGATAAATCACGCTTATAAGGTCTCCAAAGCCGAACAGACTTCCGCAGAACATACATACAGCGTATATGATAACAAGCAGCAGTCGGCGGCTGTTGATTTTCTCGGATTTCAGACACAGCATATTTGCAAACGCAACAAGGCTGGACATCGCCGTTCCGAACATGGCGAGCAGTAGCAGTGCGCCGTAGATATAGCCCAACGCAGCACCCTTTGAGCTTGCCAGTGCAAGCATGGGTAGCTGGGCACTTATAAACGAGGATTCACTGCTGACGGATACAAGCACGCTCAGGGCGATTATCACAAGCATGGCCGTACCAACGGCGATGCCCGTAAATGCCGTTTTTCTGTTTTTTGTAAACTCACCAAGCGGCGCAATCATCGCTATGCTGCCGAACACATTATAGCAGGCAAAGCTGATTGCCGCGACAAGCCATGAACCCATGAGCGGATTGCCGCCCTCGGATACTCCGGAGATTTCAGGCATTCCGTTCTGCATAAGCGTTACAATACCGAAAAGGAAGGTCACGGCTACAAGTATCGGAACGGACACGGAAAATGCCTTGACCATGCCCTGAAGGCCTGCCATGGATATAATCGCAACAAGCGTTGTAAACAGCGCACAGCCTATCCACGTTGGGATACCGAAAAGCTGGTTTATGAGTGCGCCTACTCCTGCCGCCATAATCGTGCTTACGCCGAAAAGGAATATAAGCTCCAACACACAGACGGCAGCGCGAAGGACAGGGACATCCCAGCAGACTACCAATTTGTCAACCTCGCCGAAACCCGTTTCCTGATTGAGTCTTATCATAACCACGCCTATTCCGTAAAGAAGAAGCATTGTAATCAGAAGTCCCGCGAATCCGTTGGTACCAAATGATCCGAAAAACTGCCACAGTTCCTGACCGGAAACATAGCCCGCGCCGAGAAAGCATCCCGCAAACGACAGGCCGAGCTGAACTGATCCTATTTTTTTCATGTATTACACCTTTAATCGCAAATTTTAGCCGAGTATTATTCTATCTTCAAAAACGAGTATGTCAATAGAAAATTTATTCTTGTACGTTTTCGTTCACGTGTTGATTTGCCTTGATTTATGTTGTATAATGTAAAAAATATTTCTATTAGGGGGAAAGAAATATTATGACCGTTCAAAAGAAAGAAGATAGAAGAGTACGCTACACAAAAAAAGCAATAAAAGACAGCTTCCTCGAATTATTCGAGAAAAAGCCTCTTGAAAAAATCAGCGTTACCGAGATTTGCAACAACGCCGATATAAACAGAGGCACATTCTACTCACACTATTCCGACCCTTATGATCTGAAAAAAAAGCTCGAAGAGGAATTTTTAGAGACCATCAGGGGCAAAATAAGAGAGTGTTCAAATAACGGCAAGGAAAAGATTACCACAACCCAATCGCTCTGCATTCTTAAAGAAAGCAAGGATCTCTGCCGCGTGTTCACCGGCCCTAACGGAGATTTTGAAGCGCTCATCCAAATTGTCGGCATGCAGGCATCAAACCACATGTCAAATCTGTTCGATTTCGTAGAGGAAATTGCGCCTGTAAATGCCGAATGTCTTCAGCTCATGCTGGCTTCCTGCATAACTTCGATCATCAAATACTGGTTTGACAATGACATGCAGCAGGAGCCTGAGTTTATTGCCGAGTCCATAGAAAAATTCTTCAAATACGGGCTCAGTGCTTTCGATAATTCAAGAAGAGCTTAAACGCAGATTCCAACGGAGGATATATATGAAAAGAGCTTTAGCGCTTATTCTGGCAATAATGCTTATGCTGTCGCTGTGCGCATGTCACGATATACTTGACGAACAGGAAAAGGCTCCTGTTCCGTCCTCATCGGTCAGTGTAAACTACGACACCCTATCCGGAAACCTCACGCGAAATGAAGGGAAAGAGGTTGTCTTTAATTACGATATCGTTACGCCCGTAGTAACGCTCAAGAGCGACAAAGCAAGCGAAAAAATTAATACGCGTCTGAACGAATTTCTTTCGGCCTACAACGAAGGCTCGGACGCAATAAAGAGCACGGCGCTTTCGGAGTTCGACTCTATCGACGAGAACGCCCCTTATGAATACAACTGCTCTGTTTCCGTTTCAAGAGGCGACACAGCCGTTCTGAGCCTCATATACGACATATACACATACAGCGGCGGCGACCACGGCTTCACCTCCCGCACCGCGCGCTGCTTCGACACCCGAACGGGTGATGAGCTTACGCTGGAGGACATTACCGATGATATTGAAACCCTGAAAGAGTTTCTTTACGGTTACATTCTCAACCTTGCCGCAGGTGAGAAATACACCTTTAACGGCGAGAGCATATTCTTCTCAGACTTCAACGCCGCAATTCCGGAGCTCATAGCCGGCGACAACTGGTACTTTGCAAAAGACGGTCTTGTTGTTTACGCAGACCCCTATGCCATCGCCCCCTTTGTTCAGGGCAGAATAGATTTCGTCATTCCCTACGATGTGCTCAACGGACTTATTGATGAGAAATACCTTCCCGAAGCCTATGAGGGCGAGAACGGAATGATTCTTGCTCAGGTAGGCGAAGCCGAGACATCAGGTTTGAAAATCGTCGGCACTGTTGCCGTTGATCCTTACGGCCGCGATGTTCTCCTGTCAGCGGAAGAAACTGTTTATAATGTGACCGTCCGCACCGCTTCAGGAAACGAAGTATTCTACCGCAACTACCTCACCACCAAGCAGGCCGTTGATATTAAAGCTGTCATCCCCGCTGACGCTCCCAATCTCACAGTCAGCTACACGCTTGCTGACGGAACGGTTATAAACCGCGGCATTTTCCACGGCGACGACGCAAACTCTGTAATGCTTGTCGAAGTAACTTAATGATAAAAAAAGCACCGCTTACGCGGTGCTTTTTTTATTCTTCTGTTTCGGTAATCTGCTTTACAAGAAGTTTTTCAACTCTGAGCCCGTCCATTTCAAGGACGGTAACGCTCAGATTTTCAAACTCAAAGCTCTGCCCGACCTCGGGGAATGAGCCGAACACTTCTATCGTCCAGCCGCCGAGAGTTTCGCTCTCGACCTCAAGAGCTTCTTCCTCAATGCCCACGAGCTCAAAGAAATCGTCAATCAGCATATCTCCGTCCAGCTCATACTGACCGTCAGGACGTTCGATGATTTCTTCCTCTATCTCATCTGTTTCGTCCCAGATATCGCCTACGAGCTGTTCCAGAACATCCTCCATTGAAACTACGCCCAATGTTCCGCCGTATTCGTCGGTAACAATCGCAAGATGCTGCTTTGCCTTTCTGAGTTCGCTCAGCACCGCAGGCAGCTTCATTGTTTTGTAAACATAGCAGGTCGGCATAAGCAGACTTCTGATATCAGGCTCGTCCTCATCTATAAGCGCTTTGAGAAAATGGTTCAGATAGAGCACGCCGATGACGTTGTCAACGCTGTCCTCATAAACAGGGATTCTTGAATACTGCGCCTCGTCGATTGCGGCAAGTATCTCTTCCATATCGTCATCAATATCGATTGCGTTAACATCAACTCTTGCAGTCATGACTTCGTATGCGGAAACATCGGAGAAATCAATCGCCGCCTGTACCAGCTCGGACCGGTCCTCATCCAGCACAGCCTCGTCCTCGGCGGTCTCTATAATCGAGCTGAGTTCCTCAACCGCAGCTTCCTCGTCGCTATCGTCCTGCTCGCCCTTAATTCCTTTTGTCAGAAGGTTTATAAAGCCGACAACAAGCCAGATAAGAGGCATCAGTACTATAGTGAGAGTGCGTATGATATAGGAATCACGGAGGGCAATTCGGTTTGCGCTTCCCTTGGCGCATATCTTCGGTATGGTCTCGCCGAAGATAATAACAAGGATTGTGATTACAATGGTTGATACCCATGCGTAGCTTTCTCCCGCGACGAGTATTACTGCAAGCGAGCCCAGAGATGAGCAGGCAATATTGACAAGGTTATTGCCGATAAGAATTGCAGAAAGCGCATTGTCATAGCGATCGATGATTTTCACCGCCAGAGCTGCGCGCTTGGAGCCGTCCTCCATGGCGTTTTCAAGTCGCATACGGTTGCAGGATGAATAAGCCATCTCGGCGCTGGAGAAGAAGTTTGAGAGGAATATGCAGACTATAATGCCGGCAACATACCAGTAAATGCTCATTTTCCGTCACCTCCAAGTTCATTGCAGAGGCTTACGGTAAGCCGCAGTATGCGGTTATGGTTCATTTCGGAGACCTTAACTGTTACATCGTAGTATTCGAAGCTATCCCCGATTTTGGGTATCTCGGCAAACTGTTCGTATGCCCATTCACCCAGCAGCTTGTTTGCAAACTCTTCGTTTTCGTCGGGGTCGTCATACTCAAGAAGCTCGAAAACATCGCTTACGGTCATTTCTGCTTCGCAGTCCCATGTTCCCTCGCCCGTCATAATGTAGGGCTCTTCGATGTCATCGTCCTCGTCCCATATCTCGCCGACAAGCTCTTCGAGAATATCCTCAACCGTAACTATGCCGAGGGTTCCGCCATAGTTATCGGTAACAACGGCAACATTAAATCTGCCCTTGCTCATGGCAGGCAGGAGGTCGTCTATCATGGTGCTCTGGTGTACAAAATAGGGCTCGTCCAGAAGCGAGCGGATATCAAGATTCTCTTTATCGTTCAGATATGCCTTTATATATTTTCTTATCTGCAGTATGCCGATGATGTTATCGACGCTTCCCTCATAAACGGGAATGCGGCTGTGCTTTACGGCACGGACATACTCAAGGATTTCTTCGTTTGAGTCCTCAACATCGATTGCGGCAAGGTCAACACGGGAGGTGAGTATGCTCTCGACAGTGACGCTTCCGAACTGAAGTGCGGAGGATATAAGCTCACCGCGCTCGGAGTCGAGGCTTCCCTCCTCGGTCATATCCTCGATGATATCGTATATTTCGTCCTCGGTGACGGATATCTCCGGGTCAGATTTTACAAAGCGGGCTGCAAAGCTTCCCACCGCAGACAAAACCGCCGCCAGCGGCTTAAAAATGCGCATAAAAAAGCACAGCGAACCGGCCACTGCCAATGACAGTCGCTCGCTGTATTTCTTTGCTATACTCTTCGGCAGCATTTCGCCTGCGAAGAACACCACGATTGTGGTTATAATCGTACTTAGGGTAACCGCGCTTACCCCCCACAGTCTTGTGACCGTTACGGTGACTATTGTGGCGGCTGTTATATGTACGATGTTTGTACAAATGAGTATTGTTGTTATAGCCTGCTCAAAGTTATCAAGCACAAAAAGCGCTTTCTTTGCGCGAGTATCGCCTCTGTCGGCGCGGGTCTTTATCTTAACGCGCGGTACAGAGGAAAAAGCTGTTTCTGCTACGGCGAAATAAGCCGCGCAGAAAAGTAAAACTACAACGATTATCAATGACAATCGACTGCCATCATCCATTTCGGATTAACACGCTCCTGTTCCAAGCAAAATAAAAGTGAAAGTGATTATATCATACTATTATTATATATGCAACGATAAATCACGAATTTGTTTCTACTTCAAGGGTTTCGGCTCATTTTACGTTTTCGACAATGAAAATCTGGAACTCGCCCCGGGCCGTGTGTAATCCCTCGTCGTTATATACATTGGCCTCAACCAGAACAACGGTTTTGCCGTTTTTTATGATCTTGCCCTCCGCCCTGAGCTTTTTGCCCGTGGAAGGACGGAGATAATAAACCATACCGCTTTGGGTTACGCCGCGGCGCCCGGTCTGACTTACAACAACGCCCGCGGAGACATCGCACAGCGAATATACCAGTCCGCCGTGAGCCATGCCCCATGGGTTCATGGATTCATCACGCAGCTCGGCCTCGACAACACAAACATTTTCTTTCAGGTCAACGACCTTAATGCCGTTATAAATATTATAACTGCAGCTTGCATTTATCGCATCTATCTTTTCCTGTTTAGTCACACGATCTACCTCTTTTCAATAACAGGTAGATTATATTACCTTATTCGCACTTAGTCAAAACTATTTTGTTCTCTCTGATTCTTGCTGACACGCAATCGCCTCTGGCTATCTTACCGTCAAGCAGCATTTCCGCCGCATTATCCTCAATGTTGGTCTGAATTGCTCTTCGCAGAGGGCGTGCACCGTATTTTTCATCGTAGCCTATGTCCGAAAGCTTATTGACCACCGTGTCGGTAATACTGAGCTTCATGCCGAGGTTTTCAAAGCGTTTTGAAACGGTTTCAAGCATGCGCTCGGTTATACTTTTAATCTCCTCACGGCTCAATCTGTGGAAAATAATTGTATCGTCTATACGGTTTAAGAATTCGGGGCTGAACACATGCTTCAGCTTTTCGTTCACCCGCTCGTTCATTTCAAGCTCGCTTGCGGCGCTTCCCTCGCCCATTCCGAAGCCCAATCGCGGCTTTGAATCCGTTATCTCCTTGGCGCCGATATTGGAGGTCATAACAATAATCGTATTTTTGAAGTCGACCTTTCTGCCCGATGAATCGGTCAGATGCCCGTCATCCATTATCTGAAGAAGTATTCCCCAGACGTCCTCGTGGGCCTTTTCAATCTCATCAAAAAGAACGACCGACCACGGCTTGCGCCTAACCTTTTCTGTCAGCTGACCTCCGTCCTCATAGCCGATATATCCGGGAGGTGAGCCAATGAGCTTTGATACCGTGTGCTTTTCCATATACTCGGACATATCAAGGCGTATCATGGCGCTTTCATCGCCGTAAACCGCCTCGGCAAGGGCTTTGCAAAGCTCCGTTTTGCCAACTCCCGTCGGGCCGAGAAACAGGAAACTGCCGATAGGTCTTTTCGGGTCGGATAATCCTACTCTGCCGCGGCGGATTGCCCTTGCGACTGCGGAAACTGCTTCCGATTGCCCCACGACTCTGCGGTGTAGAATGCTCTCCATGTTTTTTAGTCTTTCCGTTTCGTCGGCATTTAAGTTGGAAAGCGGTATACCCGTCCACAGTGATACTATCTCCGCAACATCCTCGTCAGTGACAAGGGCTCCTCCGGAAACATGAACCTTTGCCGCAGACTCGTCAACAAGGTCTATTGCCTTGTCTGGCAGGAATCGGTCGTTTATATACCTGACGGAAAGCTCTATTGAAGCTTCGAGGGCCGATTGGCTGAGCTTGACGTGATGATGGTTTTCAAGTCCCTCCCTCACACTTTTGAGCATACTCATGGTTTGCTGTTTGTCAGGCTCGTTTATCTTTACGGGCTGAAATCTGCGTTCAAGCGCCGCATCCTTTTCGACACGGCGGCGGTACTCCTCGGGAGTTGTAGCGCCTATTATCTGCACCTCTCCGCGGCTCAGGGCAGGCTTGAGGATATTGGCTGCGTCTATCGCGCCCTCTGCCGAGCCTGCGCCGATAATGGTGTGGATTTCATCAATGAAGAGGATGACATCGCCAGCTCGCTTTACATCCTTTAAAACTGCCTTGACGCGTTCTTCAAAATCGCCGCGATATTTTGTGCCTGCAAGCAGGGCGGGAATATCCAGCGACACTATGCGCTTATTCGCCATACTGTCGGGTGCATTGCCGCTTGCGATATAAAGGGCTATGCCCTCCGCAACGGCAGTTTTTCCGACACCCGGCTCGCCGATTAACACGGGATTATTCTTACTGCGTCGGGAAAGGATCTGCACCGAGCGCTGTATTTCCTCTCTTCTGCCGACAATAGGTTCAATTCTGCCCGCTGCGGCAAGCTGGGTAAGATCACTGCTGTATTGATCCAGGACTCTTGTTTCAATATGCTTACCTGCCGGTTTCGGAGAGTTTTGAGCTGTCTGCCTGAGCTTTGCCGAGCTTACTCCGAATATGGCCATTATGTCGGTATAAATCTCGTTTAAGTCATAGCCTGCCGAAACAAGCGCAATCGCTCCGCCGCAGTCGGGCTGACGCAGAATTCCCATGAGAAGATGCTCCGTTCCTACATAACTGTGACCCAGCGCGGAGGCATCCAGCGCAGCTTTCTCAATGGCGTTCCATGCGTGGCGCGTAAGGCCCTGAGTCGGTGCTCCGGGAGCACCCTCGCCTGCCGATGCCAGAACCATGTCCCTTACCTTTCGCTCGGTCACACCCTTTTCGCGCAGGAGTCTTGCGCCAAGTCCCGCTCCCTCTTTTACTATGCCCAGCAAAAGATGCTCCGTTCCCACGTAGCTATGGCCCATCCCGAAGGCGGCAAGGCGCGCCTGTTCTATTGCCGCTTCTGCTTTTTCGGTAAATTTTTCATTGTTTCGCATTTCATATATCCTCAAAGTTCAAATTGTTTTCAATGGATTATTGACAAAATCTCAAAATAATAAATGCGTGCTTTGCATTTTTGTCCACGTATGATAAAATACAAAGGACATTTACCAAACTATTATACGAGGATGCCATGGATAATTTCGTCGAGCTTTGGGCGGGCGGCCCAACATTTGCACAATCGGAACATTTCAAACTCGGTACTGATTCAGTTCTGCTTGCCGACTTTGTTAACACCGGCTCTTACCGACGCGGAATTGATCTGGGCTGCGGCTCGGGAATTTTGCCCCTTCTCCTTTTAAACCGCACGGAGAAGCTTCATATGACAGGACTCGAAATAAACGAAGCCGCCTGCAGCTATGCCAAGGGCAATCTCGAAAGGAACGATTTTACCCAACGCTCGGAAATTATATGCGGAGATATAAAGGCTCACCGTCAGCTTTTCAAGTCAGGCGAGTTTGACCTCGTAGTCGCAAACCCGCCGTATTTTGCCGAGGGCAGCGGTTTTTCATCCCCCGATGAATCCCGCGCAAATGCAAGAGAGGAAAAATGCTGTTCCCTTGATGACATTTGCAAAGCCGCCGCATTCTTATGCAGAACAGGCGGAGCCTTCTGCCTCGTTCACAGAGCCGAACGTCTTTCCGAGGTCTTCTGCAGACTCTCGGAGGTCGGGCTTGAGCCTAAGAGGCTGCGCACTGTTTCCCACAGTGCATCATCTGAGCCTTCTCTGGTTTTGATCGAGGCTCGCCGCGGTGGAAAACCGGGCCTAAAAATAATGCCGCCTCTGTTTTTGCGAAACAGCGACGGAAGTGAAACAGACGAAGTTCTGAAGATTTATCACAGGGAGGAAAAAGCATGAGCGGAAAACTCTATCTTGTGGGAACGCCCATAGGAAATCTCGGCGATTTCTCGCCTCGGGCAGTGGAAACGCTTAAAGAGGTTGATTTCATAGCTGCCGAGGACACCCGCGTTACGCTGAAGCTTTTAAACCATTTCGATATACGCAAGCCCATGGTCAGCTATTTTGAGCACAATAAATTTGCCAGCGGCGCGAAAATATTCGACCGCATTGCCGCAGGCGAAAGCTGCGCTCTGGTGACTGATGCGGGAATGCCCGCAATCTCCGACCCCGGTGAGGATATTGTCCGCATGTGCGCTGAAAACGGCGTTGAGGTCGTGACCGTGCCCGGTCCCTCAGCGCTCATTTCCGCAATTGCACTGTCCGCTCTGCCAACGCAGAGATTTTGCTTTGAGGGCTTTCTCTCTACGGCAAACAAGAGCCGCCGTGAGCACCTTGAGGCTCTGGTTAACGAACGCAGAACCATGATATTCTACGAAGCCCCTCACAAGCTCATGCGCACACTTGAGGACATGAAAAAGACCTTCGGCGGTGACAGGAAGGTTTCCCTTTGCAGAGAGCTTACCAAAATCCACGAGCAGACTCTGCGCACCACCTTTGACGGCGCTATCGAGCACTTCACCGCAACACCGCCCAAGGGCGAATTTGTTCTCGTTATTGACGGCGCACCCGAAGTTAAAAACGAGTGCACTCTTGAAGATGCGCTTGAGCTCGTTGAAAAATACCGTTCCGAGGGCTTATCCCACAAGGCCGCCTGCAAAAAAGCGGCACCCGAAACAGGCTTTAACGCAAATGAGCTGTATAACGCTTCATTAAAGTAAATACATCGCTCCCATAATTATTAAAAGCTCCTTATCCCCGCTCTCGCGGTACATGAGATAGAGAATAAGTATCAGAAGCAAATCCTCTGTTTCAAGCTCGCCGAGAGTTTTGGGGATAAGATTTTGAAGTGCGATTCCCGGGTTAGGCCGGTATATTTTTGTCGGAGGCATTGGCTTCATCTTCGGTGCCGGAGGCAGGTTATCTTCAACGCGGACAACCTTTCCGCTGTTTCCCTTATATCTGTTATACATCCTCATCGCCTCCGAATTCCGATGCTGCAAGCTGCGCTATGGATGCAAGGCGCGCAATCTTCATCGCCCTGTCCATTTTGCTCCTGCGCTTTTCGGACAGATATGGCTTCATCGCCTCCAACAGGCGTTTGTCCTTGCCGCTCAGATTGTCGCCGCGGCTTAAGAGTCCGCTGATTTTCTTCATAAGCGCGGGGTCAATGTCGGGCTCGGCGCTCACCGCATTGGGCATTTCGCCGCCCATGATGGATTTTGCAAACGATGCAAAGCTTTCCATCTGCTTCGGATCGTTCAAAAGGCTGTTCAGTTTATCTTCAAACTCGTTCACAGGCGGCACCCCCTTTTTATTCCATGGCCTTTTTCAGACTTTCTGCAAGCCGCTGTCCCTCGCTGGTGGAAAGAACCTGAGAGAGTATATTCTTGAGCGCTGCCGCATCTCCGCTTCTGGCTGCTTTCTGCACCGCCTCGGCATCTATCATGCGGCTGACAGCCTTGCCCTCCTCGGAGTCTGCAAGATTTTTCAGTTTCTCGGTCTTACCCTGCCGCTGAAGCTCACGGCCTATTTTTTCAAATTCATTCAAAGATATCACCCCACAAGCTATTATATTCAGCTTCTTATCGGAGGTTTACCATGAAAATTGCTGTTTTTTCGGATACTCACGGCTCAACAAAGGGAATGCTTAACGCCGTAAGAGAATACCGTCCCGACCAAATCATCCATCTCGGCGACGGAAACACCGACCTGCGCAAGCTGCAGCAGGAGTTTCCCGATATCCCCGTTCACTGTGTCTGCGGCAACTGCGACAGAGAATGCCCCGTGCCCGAAACCCTGACCGTTGATTTGGGCGGCGTCACCGCTTTTCTGACCCACGGTCACCTTTACAGAGTCCGCTACAGGCTCGACACCTTATTGTATGCCGCGGAAGACTCCGGCGCAAAAATTGCCATGTTCGGCCACACCCACCGCGCAGGCTTTGATGTGATGGACGGCATATTCGTTCTCAACCCCGGCACCGCGGGAGTCGGCAGCGACAGGACATGGGCAAAGCTTGAAATAAGCTCCGACGGAAAGATTTCCTGCGACATCGCGAAAGCCGTTCTATCTTGACGAAAAATTGCATTTGCTGTATTATATAGTGTAAAGATTTTTAAGGAGGAGTATATATGGGCTTAATTCCTCAGATTACATGCCGCCGTTGCGGAAACAAATTCTCCGCATTGCGCCGCCGCTGCCCAAACTGCGGAACACGCAGAGTTCAGCAGTCAAGCCGCGTTCCCGGCACAACCCCCAGCGCAGTTAAGGGAACCGCTGCAAACGCAAGAGTTAACACCAACCGCAAGTGGCAGCTTATTTTCGCCGCAATTCTTGTGGTAGCTGTCATTATCGCTCTCATAGTTATGATAACCGTCAGCCTCAATGAGGCAGACGATCCTTCACTGTCCGACAAGCACACTGCGCCGGAGATATCCGCAGCTCCCACCCCGTCACCCACTCCGACGCCCACGCCCAAGCCGACGCCGACAGTTACAGAGCTGTCTATCTGCTACTTCAGTGAAAAGAAAGAATCCTTCTCTGCACACATCGGAGAAAAAACTCCGCTCATTGCAGAATACTTCCCGCTCACCATTGAAAACCCCGAAATCATCTGGTCAACCTCTGATGATTCGATACTGCAGCTTACAGTTGACGAGGACAACCCCGCCAGCGTGACCGTTGTCGGCCGCAAAACCGGCAGCGCAACACTTAAGGTTCAGTGCTACGGCATGACTGCGGAAATCCCCGTTTACATTAACTGACCGTAAGTTTTTTCAAAAAAATGTTGACAATCCACTCGGCATCGGTTACAATAACCGTTGCCGACATGGACGATTGGCGCAGCTGGTAGCGCATCCGCTTGACGTGCGGGAGGTCACAAGTTCGAGTCTTG
>R21__coassemble_154_pt1 | contig 57782 bp, 46 predicted proteins | sample R21__metabat2_low_PE_019 | metagenome-assembled genome bin R21 | reverse complement strand
CCGCAAAATCGTTGTGCCGCAACGGGTTCGGAGTTTCAAAAACTCACTCCCACTCAACCGTCGCAGGCGGTTTACTTGTAACATCGTAAGCAACGCGGGTGACGGAGCGCACCTCATTGGTAATGCGTGAGCTTGCCTTAGCCAGGAGCTCAAACGGCAGACGCGCCCAGTCAGCGGTCATGAAGTCGTCTGTTGTGACCGCGCGGAGAATTACGGTATAGCCGTAGGTTCTTGCATCGCCCATAACACCGACGCTCCTGCTGCTGTCAAGAACTGCGAAGTACTGGCTTGTTGTTGCATCACATCCGCACAGAGCCATTTCCTCGCGGAAAATCGCATCAGCTTCCCTGAGGATTTCAAGCTTTTCCGATGTAATCTCTCCCAATATACGGATTGCAAGACCCGGACCGGGGAAAGGCTGACGCGATACGAGGTAGTCGGGAAGACCCAGCTTTGAGCCGAGCTCGCGAACCTCATCCTTGAAGAGCAAGCCCAAAGGCTCGATTATCTCTCTGAAATCAACGAAATCGGGCAGGCCGCCAACATTGTGGTGGCTCTTTATAGTGGCGGAAGCGCCGAGGCCGGATTCGATTACGTCAGGGTAAATCGTACCCTGTGCAAGGTAATCAACCGCGCCGATTTCTTTACCCACTTCTTCAAAAACGCGGATAAATTCTTCGCCTATTATCTTGCGTTTTCTCTCGGGCTCGGTAACGCCTGCGAGCTTGTTAATGAAACGCTCCTGAGCGTTAACGCGAATAAAGTTAATATCCCATTTTGAGAATGCGCTTTCAACCTCATCGCCCTCATCCTTACGCATAAGGCCGTGGTCAACGAAAACGCAGGTAAGCTTATTGCCTATCGCCTCTGCAAGAAGAGCGGCACAAACAGAGGAGTCAACACCGCCGGACAGCGCTAAAAGCACCTTGCCGTCGCCTATCTTTGCGCGGAGTGCGGTGACGGTCTGTTTGCAATAGTCGTCCATGCTCCAGTCGCCCTTACACTTACATACTTCAAACAGGAAATTATGCAGAATCTGTGCGCCGAACTCAGTATGTGTAACCTCGGGATGGAACTGAACACCGTAGAGCTTTCTCTCATCGTCGCACATGGCGGCGCAGGGGCAGTTATCGGTGTTGCCTATGATTTCAAATCCCTTGGGAGCAGTTTTTACATAGTCAGTATGGCTCATCCAGCAAATGCTGCTTTCGGGAACATCCTTAAAGAGGACGCTGTTCTTTACGTAAAGCTCGGTCTTTCCGTATTCGCTTATACTGCCGGCGGAACAAATCTCTCCGCCGCCCATCCATGCCATAAGCTGGCATCCGTAGCAGATGCCGAGGATAGGGATGCCTGCATCCAAAATTGCGGGGTCAAAATGGGGAGAAGCCTCATCATAGACGCTGTTCGGTCCGCCTGTGAAAATAATTCCGGTGTAGTTTTCCGCCTTGATCTCTTCAAGACTTATTCTGTTATAGCCTTTGACTTCGGCATAAACATGGTGCTCGCGCACTCTGCGGGCAATAAGCTGGTTATACTGACCGCCAAAATCGAGAACAACAATCTTATCCATATACCCTCCTCAGACCGAAATCTCAGTCTTTACCGGTTTTGCTTCGCCGATTATCGGCTTGAGCATTTCTACAAAATTGCTGACCTGTTCAGGGCATCTGCCGACGTACAGCTCAGCACGGAGCAGGTTGTTGATATCGCTCTCGGTCATGCCGAAGCGGCCGCTATCGGCAAGTCTTTTGGGCAAATCGCAGCTCTCACCGTTTTTCATGCGTTCAACAGCTTCCATGGAGCATACGCGAATAATTTCATGCAGCTCCTGACGGTTGCCGCCGCGCTTTACAGCTTCCATAAGAATGTTTTCGGTTGCCATAAACGGCATATACTCGGAAAGGGTTTTTTCGATGACTTTCTCATTTACTCTGAGTCCGTCCGCAACATTCTGTGCAAGACGAAGTATTGCATCGGCGCACAGGAAGCCTTCGGGGATAGAAATTCTGCGGTTTGCCGAATCGTCCAGACTGCGCTCCAGCCACTGTGTGCTTGCCGTCATGTAGGCATTTGCGGTATCCGCCATAAGGTAGCGGGAAAGAGAGCAAATACGTTCGCAGCGCATGGGGTTGCGCTTATATGCCATTGCGGAAGAGCCTATCTGCTTTTCCTCAAAGGGCTCTTCGATCTGTCTGTCATGCTGCAGAAGGCGAATGTCATTTGCCATGCGGTAAGCGCTCTGTGCAATTCCGCTCAGGCAGTTCAGAATGCGGCTGTCCACTTTTCTCGGGTAAGTCTGTCCGGAAACGGGGAAGCATTCAGCAAACTCAAACTTCGCGGCGATACGACGGTTCATTTCGTCAATTTTCTCTCCGTCACCGTCGAACAGCTCCATAAAGCTGGCTTCGGTTCCCGTTGTACCGCGGCAGCCGAGAAGCTTCATGCCCTTGATAAGTATCTGAAGCTCTTCAAAATCGCCGTAAAAGTCCTGAAGCCAAAGGCATGCGCGTTTGCCGACTGTTACAGGCTGGGCAGGCTGATAGTGGGTGTATCCCAGTGTGGGCAGGGACTTATAGCGCTCTGCAAAATCTGCAAGCAGTGCCATTAGCTTTGCCAGCTCGCCTTCCAGATATTTAAGGCCATCGCGGTAAATGATCAGGTCCGCGTTGTCAGTAACATAGCAGCTTGTTGCGCCAAGATGTATAATGCCCGCGGCACCGGGTGCGGCTTTGCCGTAAGCATATACATGTGCCATAACATCGTGGCGCACTTCTTTTTCTCTTTTGCTTACGCAGTCATAGTCGATATCATTTATATGTGCCCAAAGCTCAGAAACCTGCTCAGCGCTCACGGGCAGGCCGAGTTCATGCTGAGTCTCCGCGAGAACCGCCCACAGCTTACGCCATGTTGTATAGCGGGTGTCCGAAGAAAACAGCTTCTTCATATAATCCGAGGAATATCTTGAGCACAGAGGTGACTCATAAACTTCTTTCATATTCAATCTCTCTTTCAACGCATGATGCAGGCGTCTCTCTCAGGGCCGACAGAGACATAGCTTATACGGCAGCCAATATTCTTCTCGATATATTCTACATACTTCTTAGCGTTTTCGGGAAGCTCGTCCCATGTTCTTATCTTGGAAATGTCACAGCCCCAGCCATCGAGGTACTCGACATAAGGCTCAGCCTGATCAAGCAGGTCGGGACGGGGGAAATCGTCTGTAAGCTTTCCATCCATGACATAGTGGGAGCATACGGGAATCTTATCCATATAGCTCAGAACGTCCATCTTTGTAAGAGCAATCTGGCTTGCAGCCTGAAGCTGAACACCGTAGCGGGTTGCAACGATGTCTATCGGGCCGACTCTGCGGGGTCTGCCGGTCTTTGCGCCGTATTCAGCACCTGCTTCGCGGAGCTTTTCGGCCTCTTCACCTTCCCATTCACAGGTGAACGGGCCTTCGCCTACGCAGGTTGAATATGCTTTTACAACGCCGATAACCTCGTCGATTTTTGCACTGGGCAGACCTGAGCCGACAGGTGCATAAGCGGCGAGGGTATTTGAGGATGTGGTGTAGGGATAGATGCCGAAGTCAAGGTCACGAAGTGCGCCGAGCTGTGCTTCAAACAGTATGTTCTTGCCTTCGTTCTGTGCGTTGCGGAGGAATGCGCCGGTATCGCAGATATAGGGCTTGATCTTCTCTCCGAAATCCTTGATCCAGTCCATAACCTGCTCAAGGGTAAATGGATCTGCGCCGTAAACCTTACTGAGGGTGAGGTTTTTCCACTCCAGAATATCTTTAAGATGCTCTTCAAGATGCTGGGGGTTCAGAAGCTCGCCCGCCATAAGAGTCTTCTTCTGGTACTTGTCCGAATAGAAGGGGGCTATGCCCTGACGGGTTGAACCGTACTTCTTGCCCTTGAGTCTGTTTTCCTCAAGGCAGTCGAGTTCTCTGTGCCAAGGCAGCAGAAGAGATGCTCTGTCGCTAATCTTAAGATTTTCCGGTGTAACGGAAATGTTCTTAGAATGCAGCTCATCGATCTCGTTCCACAGGCTTTCGCAGTCAAGCGCTACGCCATTTCCCAGGATATTTACAACATCCTTTCTGAAAACGCCTGAAGGCAGAAGATGCAGAGCAAATTTACCGTATTCGTTTACAACGGTGTGTCCGGCGTTGCCGCCGCCCTGATAGCGTACGACTATGTCAAATTGCTCTGTGAGCAAGTCGACCATTCTTCCTTTACCTTCGTCGCCCCAGTTAATTCCAACAATTGCGCAGTTTGCCATTTTATCTCTCCTTAATATGCTTTAATACCACTTCTTTTGTGTTCGCTTTTTCTGTGGTAACTTTCGATAATATTTTTTTCTTTCTCCGAAACCTCTCCGCCGGAAAGATATTTATCGATTGCGGCATAGCTTACGCCCATTTCACTTTCGTCGGTCTGTCCGTCAAACAAACCTGCCGACGGGGCTTTTTCTATAATGCGCTCGGGCGCATTGAGGTATCGCAGAAATTCAAAAATCTCAGTAACCGTAAGGTCGGCAATAGGATTGAAGTCGCAGGCTCCGTCGCCCCACTTTGTGAAATAACCCATATATGCCTCGCTTCGGTTTCCCGTGCCGGCAACCAGTCTGTTTTCGCTGGCGGCAACGGTATAAAGCACTGTCATACGCAGACGCGGAGCGATATTTGCGGCAGCGGCATGGGTAATATCCGTAACGTTTTCAAGACTCGCGGATATTGCATCCTTTACAGGGCTTAAATCCGCCGTACGTGTCTCAATGCCGAATTTTTCGCTGACAAGCATTGCGTCCTCTGTGTCCTGCAGATAATTGCGCTTTGATGAGCAAGGCATAATAATGCCCAGTGTATTATCGCAGGCTGCTTTGCAGAGAATGCCTACCAGTGCGGAATCCTTACCGCCGCTATTGCCGTAGACAATGCCTTTTGCCCCGCTTTCCCGGAGGATATTTTTAATAAACTCAACCCGGTTTTTATATTCCTCTTCGTAGTTTCTCATATGATTTACTCCTTATCATCGACTGCAGCTTTGACAAAACCGAAGAACAGCGGATGGGGTTTATTGGGTCTGCTCTTGAATTCAGGATGGAACTGAGCAGCAACAAACCACTTGTGTTTGGGGTTTTCCACTATCTCGACAAGACTGCCGTCCGGTGAGCAACCAACGGGTACCAGACCATTATACACCATATCATCACGAAAATCCATATTGAATTCATATCTATGACGATGTCTTTCGCTGATTATGCTTTCACCGTAAAGATCTTTAACTTTGCTGTCCTCATTAATCACGCAGGGATAGCGTCCGAGGCGCATGGTACCGCCCTTTGCGGACACTCCGACCTGCTCGGGCATAAGGTCAATTACAGGGTGTGCGGTATCCTGAGTGAACTCCGTGGAGTTGGCATCCTGCCAGCCCAGCACGTTACGTGCAAACTCAATGACCGCTATCTGCATTCCGAGGCATATTCCCAAATACGGAACATCGTTTTCGCGCGCATACTTTGCAGCAAGTATCATGCCTTCAATGCCTCGGTCACCGAAGCCGCCCGGAACCAGAATTCCGTCGCAGTCTCCGACGACATCGGAAATGTTTTCCGCAGTAAGCTCTTCCGAATCGACCCACTTAATATCAACGACGGCATCGTTTGCCGTTCCCGCGTGGAAAAGGGCTTCCGCAACCGACAGATAAGCGTCATGAAGCTGAATATACTTGCCGACAAGAGCAATGCTGACATGCTTTTCAGCTCCCTTTATGCGGGCAACCATGTTTGTCCACTCGGTCAGGTCGGGCTTCGGGCAATCAATGCTCAGCTTGCGGCAGACCTCGTTTGCAAGGCCCTCCTTTTCCAGAAGCAGCGGCGCTTCGTAAAGGGTTGACGCGGTTATGTTCTGTATGACGCAGCCGGGCTCAACATTGCAGAACAATGCTATCTTGCGGCGTATGTCATCGGTGATCGGCTCATCGGTTCGGCATACAAGAATGTCGGGCTGTATGCCGACAGACAGCAGTTCTTTTACAGAATGCTGAGTGGGCTTACTCTTAAGCTCGCCTGAGCCGGGGATCTGAACGATGAGCGGAACGTGGATATAAAGCACGTTCTGTCTGCCGCGCTCCACGGCTACCTGACGTATTGCCTCAAGAAACGGCTGGCTCTCTATATCGCCTACGGTACCGCCGATTTCGCAGATGAGAACATCAATGTCCTCCGTTTCCATGGCGTATATGTTGCTCTTTATTTCATCGGTAACATGAGGGATAATCTGCACCGTACCGCCAAGGTATTCGCCCTGACGCTCGCGATTGAGAACATTCCAGAAAATCTTGCCGGAGGAAACGGATGATTTTCCGCTGAGACTCTCGTCGACAAAGCGTTCGTAATGGCCTAAGTCGAGGTCCGTTTCCGCACCGTCGTCTGTTACGAAAACTTCACCATGCTGAAAGGGGCTCATCGTGCCGGGGTCAACGTTCAGATACGGGTCAAACTTCTGGTTCTTAACTTTCAGGCCGCGCTGCTTTAAAAGTCTGCCAAGACTTGCGGCGCATATGCCTTTTCCCAGTCCGGATACAACTCCGCCGGTAACAAAAACATACTTCATATTCTCTCCTCCATCAGATACCGCTCTCGCCGTAGTTTGACAAAACTCGTGCGGAGGGGTCTTTAACTTCACTGCCTACCCAATCGGGGTTGGGCATCCAGAAATCCTTAACCATCTTCGCCTGACCGGGGTAATGCTTTTCAAATATATCTCTGTACAAAAGGCTTTCCTTGGTAAACGGTGTTGCAAAGCTATATTTCCTGCAGCCTTCTTCAAACTCCTCGTCGCTGTAAACGCTCTCGGCATACTCCTTGAGATCGTCAACCATTGAGTGACCTACCGCATCGGAGAATGCGGCCTTCTGACGCCACAGAATGCTGTCGGGCAGAATGCCGTCCTCGGCAAAGGCCTTGCGCAGAAGATATTTGCCCATGCCGTAGCTGTTGACCTTGAGTTCGGGCTTAATGCTCATTACATACTTGACGAAATCCAGATCGCCGAAAGGCACACGTGCTTCCAAAGAGTTTACGGAGATACAGCGGTCTGCACGCAGAACATCATACATATGAAGCTCGTCAACGCGCTTTTTAGCTTCCTCCTGAAATGCGGCGGGCGAAGGTGCAAAGTCCGTGTACTTATATCCGAAAAGCTCATCGGAAATTTCGCCTGTAAGCAGAACGCGAACATCGGTCTGCTCGTGTATCGCCTTGCAGCACAGATACATGCCCATGCTTGCGCGGATTGTTGTTATATCATAAGTGCCCAGAAGAGCAATTACTTCCTCAAGGGACTCCAGCACCTGCTCGCGGGTCATTATTACTTCCGTATGCTCTGCGCCGATAAACTCTGCCGCCTCACGTGCATACTTAAGGTCAATGGGGTCTAAATCCATACCTATGGCAAAGGTTCTGATTTTCTTGCCCAGCAGCTTCGCGGATATGGCGCAGACAAGACTTGAGTCGAGACCGCCGGAAAGTAGGAAACCGAGAGGAGCATCTGCATCCAGACGCTTTTCAACGCCTTCAATAAGCTTTTCGCGGATTTTTGCGCAAACCTCATCCACGTCGTCCTCGGAATACTCCGCAACGCTTGTAAGATCTGTATATCTTACAAACTCGCCGTCGGCATAGTAGTGTCCGGGCGGGAAGGGCATTATTTCAGCGCAAAGTCCTACGAGGTTTTTTGCCTCGCTGGCAAAGATTATGGACTCGTCCTCAAGATAACCGTAATACAGCGGTCTGATGCCAATGGGGTCACGTGCCGCCACAAGGCTGTCGCGCTGTGAATCGTAAATTATCATCGCAAACTCAGCATCGAGCATCGCAAACATTTCCGTGCCGTACTCTCTGTACATGGGAAGAATGATTTCGCAGTCCGATTCACTCTTGAACTCATATTTTTCCATGAGTTTTTCTTTAATCGGTCTGAAGCCGTAGATTTCGCCGTTGCACACTACCATATCTTCGCCGAGACTGAACGGCTGCATGCCGCTTTCATCAAGGCCCATAATGGCAAGACGGTGGAAGCAGAGACAGCACTTTCCGAAGTATACTATTCTTGAGCTGTCAGGGCCTCTGGAAATGGTTCGGTCAAAATACTCTTTTGCCGCTTCCGGTGTAAGACTTCCGGTTGTAAATCCCATAATTGAACACATAAAAAAATGCACCTCCGAATTTTTTGGCAGCTATCCTATATATAGGACGAATAGCTGCTTTATCCGCGGTGCCACCTAATTTATTGCAAGTGCAATCACTTTTATGGGCTCAATTAAGCCCTCGTGCTATAACGCGCACTCCGCGTCTTTCCTACTAACCTAAGCTTTCAGATCGCTGCTCCAAAGTGTTATTCCCGCGCATTCTTGTTTCGGGCTTTCACCGTTCCCCGATTCGCTGTGACCGAGCTTGCGCAGTACTTGTCTTTATCATCGCATTTGCTGCAGTATTAAATTTAAAATCCAAAACTGCCGCATCATGGCATGCGGCAGTTTTGAGTTTGATTAAATAGAGAGAGGAAAAAGATGTTCAATGTTGAGTTTCTCTAACTGATTGTATTTTAGCACTCTTTTATATATAATCAAAATACATATACCATTGCATTTATCATATTTTTTTGATATGATAAACGTGTTGTATTGGAAAATGATTTGTGTTATACATTGTGGGGTGACAACATGGACTTAAGAACGCTCAAATATTTCACCGTAGTTGCCGAAGAACTGAACATAACCCGTGCTGCGGAAAGACTCAACATGAGTCAGCCTCCCTTGAGCTATCAGCTTAAGGCTCTTGAAGAAGAACTGGGCACGCAACTCATTGTCCGCGGAAAAAGATATCTCCAGCTTACAGAGGCCGGTGCACTTTTATACAGGCGCGCCATTCAGATTTTGAATATGTCTGAAAAGACTAAGCAGGAGATTCGAAGTCTTGACAATGAGCTTTCGGGTTTTATAAGCATCGGTGTCGTTGAGGGACGTGCTCCCTTCTTCCTCGCCCGTTGGATAGACGGATTCAAAGAAGAGTACCCCCGTGTGCAGTACAGGCTTTGGAACGGCAGCAGCGACGATGTTCTTGAACGCATGAAAGCAGGTGCGCTGGACGTTGCGGTTATCGCTTCACCTTATGACAGCGAGCATCTACACGGTTTTGCAGTCGGAAGAGAGCCCTGGGTCGCGCTTATATCCAAGGAGCATCCTCTGGCGGGCGAAGCGGGCGATACCGTTCCGCTTAAAGCTCTCGTTGATCAGCCGCTCATCATACCCGCGAGAAAATCCCGCATTGAGGCTATAAGAGGCTGGTTCCGCGAAGTGGATGCAGAGCCTAAGATTCTCTGCGAAATGTCGAACTATCTTGACGCGGTCGCGCTTACCGAGCGTAATGTGGGCATAACGATTTTCCCCCAGACCACATACACTCCCAATGATTTGCTCGTATCAAAGGTAATAACAGGCAGCGAACGGCAGATTGAATACGCCCTTGTCTGGCTCAAGGGTCGAATGCTCTCGGAGCTCGAGCAGGAATTTGTCGATTTTGTCCGCGATTCCGTTGAGGAATACACCAAGCATCCCCACAATTATCCCATTAAAATTAATGAATATCTTCCCCCGGAAGACACGAGGTACCTTTAACATGAAAAAACTCACCGTAAAAGATCTGACCAACATTGCTCTTATGAGCGCGGTAATGGCTATATGCTCATGGCTTACCGTCCCCTTCACCGTTCCCTTCACCATGCAGACCTTTGCAATTTTCTTTGCGCTCAAGTATTTAGGCGGCAAGAAGGGCACTATTGCAATTGTACTTTACATACTGCTCGGCGCAGTCGGTCTGCCCGTATTCTCCGGCTTCACCGGCGGCTTTGGGCATCTTGCAGGCCCGACGGGCGGCTATATTCTCGGCTTCATTGCTTCGGGAATAATATTCTGCATTTTCGAGTCACTCACAAGCGAGCGTTCCGTTGCCGATTTCATTCTACAGATAGTCTGTCTGATTGCCTGCTATGCTTTGGGCACGCTCTGGTTTACCCATGTTACGGGAACTGCGTTCTTTGCGGCATTGGGTGTTTGCGTACTGCCCTTTATCATTCCCGACGTTTTGAAAATCGTACTTGCAAACATAGTTGCCGGAAGGCTCAATAAATCCCGCATTAGCAAAGCCGATTGATATATGTAGTTTACATACATATATCGCTTCCGACTTACATAATTATATAAGGATAGTCTGCCCCTGAGAGTTAAAGCTTTCGGGGGCGATGTTCTTATAATTTTCTCTGCTGCCGGACATAAGGAGCGCTGCATACAGCCGCAGGCTGTGCAATTATGCAATCTGACAGAATCAGAGTTTGCAGCAATGACCAAAACCGAATAACAGATTGCACGCAAAACAATGCTTTTTTGCGACCTTTTGTATTGTTTTTTACAATTTTGTATACAAAGTGCGGATATTATGCACGTTATTTGATGACAAATGCTTCTATTTGCCCCCAATAGTGTCAATGACAGCTATATTTCGCAGTATTTTTTTGTTGATTTGTACAAAACGTCAAAATACTTTGATATTTTTAAGACGTTCGGTTGAGTTTTTGTGCATATGTGATATAATAGCACCATAACTGAGCTTGCAGTTACTATATGCGTGCGCCTATGAGCGGTGTGCGCTATTAAAATTTGACTTATAAACATTCAGCATATAAAGAAAGGAGCCCTCATGTCAGAGAGAGTATTTAACAAGGTTCTTGTCGCAAACCGCGGCGAGATCGCAGTAAGAATCTTCCGTGCATGCTACGACCTTGACATTCACACCGTCGCCATGTACTCCAAGGAGGATACCTTCAGTCTGTTCCGCACCAAGGCAGACGAAGCTTATCTCATCGGTGAAAACAAGAGCCCTCTTGGCGTTTACCTCGATATTCCCGAGATAATCGACCTTGCAAAGCGCCGCGGTGTCGACGCTATCCACCCCGGTTACGGTTTTCTTTCCGAAAACGCGGATTTTGCCCGTGCATGTGAAGAAAACGGAATAACCTTTATCGGACCCCCCAGCGATATTCTGGGCAAAATGGGCGATAAGCTCTCCGCAAAGCAGATTGCTATCGAGTGCGGAGTTCCCATCGTTCCCGGTTGCACCGATCCTATAAAGGACGGCGAAGAAGCCCTCAAGCTCGCAAAGTCCTTCGGCTTCCCCGTAATTCTCAAGGCAGCAGCAGGCGGCGGCGGTCGCGGTATGCGTCTGTGCAACTCCGAAGAGGAAGTAATCCCCTCTTTCGAGCTCGTTAAGGGCGAGGCCAAAAAGGCATTCGGCAATGACGACATTTTCATGGAGAAGTACCTTGTAGAGCCCAAGCACATCGAGGTTCAGATTCTTGCCGATAAATACGGTAATGTCCGCCATCTCGGCGAGCGTGACTGCTCTCTCCAGCGCAGATATCAGAAGGTCGTTGAATTTGCTCCCGCATGGAGCGTTGCTCCCGAAGTCCGCGAACGGCTTCATGCAGACGCAGTTAAGATTGCAGAGGCTGTCGGCTATGTAAACGCAGGTACTGTTGAGTTCCTCGTTGACAAAAACGGCGACCACTACTTCATAGAGATGAACCCCCGCATTCAGGTTGAGCACACCGTCACCGAAATGGTCACCAACATCGACCTCGTCCGTGCTCAGATTCTCATCGCAGAGGGCGCTGAAATCAGCCATCCCGAGATTGGCCTCGGCGATCAGAGCAATCTCAGAATGAACGGTTATGCTATCCAGTGCCGTGTTACCACCGAGGATCCCGCAAACAAGTTTGCTCCCGACAACGGCAAGATTTCCAGCTACCGTTCCGGCGGCGGCTTCGGTGTTCGTCTCGACGGCGGCAATGTTGACACCGGCTCTGTCATCTCCCCTTACTACGACTCCCTGCTCGTTAAGGTAACCAGCTGGGACTGCACCTTCCCCGCAGTCTGCCGCAAGGCAGCCCGCGCAATCAACGAAGAGCATGTCCGCGGCGTTAAGACCAATATTCCTTTCGTCACAAACATTCTGAGACACCCCACCTTCATCGAAGGCAAGTGCCACACCAAGTTCATTGACGAATCTCCCGAGCTGTTCGACTTCGAAGAAGGTCAAGATCGTGCAACCCGTGTTCTCAAGTACATAGCCAACATTCAGGTTAACAACCCCGAAATCGAGCGTCATCAGTACGATGCTCCCCGCTTCCCTCAGGCTCAGCGTGAAATCACCAAGGCCGACGGCATTAAGAACATTCTTGACACTCAGGGTCCCGATGCTGTTAAGGATTGGGTTCTTAACCAGAAGAAGCTCCTCATCACCGACACCACTATGCGTGACGCACATCAGTCACTGCTCAGCACCCGCCTGCGTACCCGCGATATGATCAAGGGTGCCGACGGCACTGCAGACATTCTGGCTGACTGCTTCTCTCTGGAAATGTGGGGCGGCGCAACATTCGATACCTGCTACCGCTTCCTGCACGAATCTCCCTGGGAACGCCTGACATGGCTCCGCGAGAAGATTCCCAACATCCCCTTCCAGATGCTGCTCCGCGGCTCCAACCTCGTCGGCTATGCAAGCTATCCCGACAACCTCGTCCGCGAATTCATCGCAGAATCCGCAAAGCAGGGCATCGATGTATTCCGTGTATTCGACTCACTTAACTGGCTGCCCAACATGGAAGTTGCCATGGAAGAAGTCCTCAAGCAGGGCAAGCTTCTCGAAGGCACCATGTGCTACACCGGCGATATTCTCGACCCCAGCAGAGACAAGTACACTCTTAAGTACTATGTTGACTTCGCTAAGGAAATCGAGAAGCGCGGCGCACACATCCTTACCATTAAGGATATGTCCGGTCTGCTGAAGCCTTACGCAGCAAAGAAGCTTATCTCAACCCTCAAGCAGGAAATCGGCATCCCCGTAAACCTGCATACTCATAACACCACCGGTAACCAGCTGGCAACCCTGCTCATGGCATCCGAGGCAGGCTGCGACATCGTCGATACTGCTATCGGCGCACTTGCAAACCTCACCAGCCAGCCCAGCATGAATGCTCTTAACGAGGCTCTGCACGGTCAGGAACGCGACCCCGGCTTCGATCCTCAGCGTCTGCAGGAGCTCTGCGATTACTGGACCGACGTTCGTCTGCGTTACGAGAACTTCGACAAGGGTCTCAAGATTCCCGTCACCGATATCTACCGCTACGAAATTCCCGGAGGCCAGTACACCAATCTCCAGCCTCAGGTTGAATCTCTCGGCCTCGGCCACCGCTTCAATGAGGTTAAGGAAATGTACCGTACCGTCAACCTCATGATCGGAGATATAATTAAGGTTACTCCCTCCTCCAAGATGGTCGGCGACCTTGCAATATTCATGGTACAGAATGATCTTACTCCCGAGAACATTGTTGAGCGCGGCGAATCCCTCGCATTCCCCGACAGTGTTGTCAGCTACTTCAAGGGTCTCATGGGTCAGCCTCCCTGCGGTTTCCCCGAGGATCTGCAGAAGGTCGTACTCAAGGGCGAGAAACCTCTTGAAGACCGTCCCGGCGCACTCCTCGAGCCCATCGACTTCGACAAGCTCGAAGAAGAAGTCAAGAAGATTCATCCCAAGTACGAGGAGCGCCACTCCCTCATCTCCTACGCAATGTATCCCAAGGTGTACGAGGAATATATCAAGCACCGCAAGGAATACGGCTACATCACCCGCATGGGCAGCCATGTATTCTTCAATGGCATGGCAATCGGCGAAACAAACAAGATCAACATCGAAGACGGCAAGACCCTCGTTATCAAGTACCTCGGTCTGGGCGACCTGAACGAGGACGGCACACGCAATGTTCAGTTCGAGCTTAACGGCATGCGCCGCGAAGTTGCTGTTCCCGATCCCAAGGCTGAGGAAAGCGTATCCAAGGTTACCATGGCAGATCCTAACGACAAGAGCCAGGTCGGTTCCTCCATCCCCGGTATGGTATGCAAGGTTGCAGTAAAGCCCGGCGATGCAGTCAAGGTAAACGATGTCCTCGCAGTTGTCGAAGCAATGAAGATGGAAACCAGTATCGTTGCCCGTATGGACGGCGTTATTGATGAAGTATTCATAAAGGAAAGCCAGTCCGTCAAGGCCGGCGAGCTTGTTATGACCATCAAGTAATTGAAAATGCAAAAAAGGCCTTCCCTTGTGGGAAGGTCTTTTTCTATGCTTATTTAGGCTTTTTCTTTCATTATTCTCTCAAGTATTATAAACGCTGCAACGGCAAGAACGAATTCGGCAACAAGCTGGGCGTATGCAAGTCCGTACATAGGGAATAGTCTGTTTAGGATTATCATTGCCGGTATCTCCAAGATGACTTTACGCAGTATCGCAAAGATGAGCGAGCGTCCGCCCATACCGCAGGCCTGGAATATGCCGACGGCAAGGAAATCTATGAATAGGAAGGGCATCGCAATTGCCGCTCCGCGCATGAATGCGCCGCCATATTCGACAATGAGCTCGTTGGACATAAACAGGCCGATGATATTTTTCGAAAGAACAAAGGACAGCGCCGCTGCCAGCACCATGAATGCTCCTGCAATTTTTTCCGTGAAGCGTATAGTTTCTCTCAAGCGCTGACGGTTGCCCGACGAGAAGTTATAACCGACAAGCGGCAGGATACCCTGTGCTATACCCATGGAAATATACATAGGCACCATAGCCACCTTATGTGTTATACCCATGGCAGAAACCGCTTCCGTTCCGTAACCTGCCATGAAGTTATTTATTATGGTCATGCCAGTTACGTTAAGCAGGTTCTGAATAGATGCCGGTATGCCCACCCCGAAAACCTCGGATGCAATTTTCTTCGTAGGCCAGAACTCTTTTATGTTCATGCTTACGAATGTATCGCCGCGTTTGATGACGACAAGTATTATATAGTACAGGCAGGCAATACAGTTGGAAATGAAGGTTGCAAGGCCCGCGCCTGCTGCGCCCATTCCCAATCCCCACGGCATTATGAATACAGGGTCGAGAATTATATTCAGTAAGCATCCGCTCATGGTGCCGATGCTCGCGTGCATGGCGCTTCCCTCTGCTCGCACGAGGTTTGCCATAACGACATTCAACATAGACGGCACCGCGCCGCATGTCACCGTCCAAAACAGATAGTCCGCAGTACGGGGTGCGCTGATTTCGTCAGCACCGAGAAGATTTAGAAGACCGGTGCCGAACACGGTTGCAAGCAGCGAGAAAAGCATGCCACAGAACACCGCACAGTAGAACCCGAATGCCGCGCTTTTACGCACGGTTTTGTAGTCCTTTACTCCAAGGGCTCTGCTCATCATACTGGAGCAGCCTGTACCAAACAGATTGGTCACAGCATTAAATGCGAGCAGCACAGGTGCGGCAAGCGTAACTGCGCCTGTTTCAATAGGGTCGTTCAGTCTGCCGACGAAAAAAGTATCTGCAAGGTTATATAAAACCATGACGAGGCAGGCTGCGACGGTTGGTATAGCCAGCTTCGCAACAGCCTTTGGCACGGGATAGTTTTCAAACAGGTCTTCCTTGCTTACTTTGCTCATTTTAACGGAACGCTTCCTTTCATGGGGCATAAAAGGAATTATACCACTGTAAAACTTTCCGTTCAACAAATAAATGCCGACGGCGAAAACGCCGTCAGCATTTATTTTTATTTCATATTAACTTACAAATCAAATCAGGCCTCGAGGATGCCTTCAATGCCCATGTCGATCATGGCCTTGACATTTCTCTTGGTGCTTGCTGCAACAGGCATGGGGTTCTCAGCGGTGAACTCGCGGTAGAGAACATGGTCAATAACTTCGGGGAAGTCTGCTGTCAGACGTGCCTGCATATCAGCGATAATCTTCTTATGATCCTTCTTGCTCAGAGGAGAGTATTGGAAGTTAACAACAAGCCAGGTCTTTCCATTTGCTTCGGGAGTAGTTACAACACTGGACATGATGTTCTTGGAGTCGCGCTGGATACTGTCTACCATCATGAAGGGCAGAATCTTCTTGCCGTTCTCGAGGGTAACTTCGCAGTCATCGCGGTCCTTCATGTGGATAGCACCCTTGTTATCGATGCAGCCGTAAGAGCCGCAGGTAATCCACTGCATGCCGTACTCGTCGGTAACGATCTTTTCAAGGGTACGCTCGGGGTTCTTGTAGCCTGCCATGTTGGTTGCGGAGTTTGCAACGATAAGTCCGTATTCGTTGTAACCGCACTCTTTATAAACGCCGTCAACCTTCTTGAGGATTGCAGCCTGTGCATAGGGAACGGGAGCCATGCCCTTGTTCTTGCCGCCGGGAAGGCCCTTGAACAGTGTGTAGTAAATGCCGCCGTGCTCAGTGTCACCGCCGCCGATGCCGATAGGTGCCCAGGGGAGGCGGATAGGTCCGATAAGGGGAACGGCAACGCCGGCCTTGTTCTTCTTGAGCCAGGTATTGATAAACTCTTCTTCACCGGGCTGCAGAGGCTCGCCAACTGCCATGGTAACGAGGAGCCACTTCATCTTTCTGTCAGCGTATCTGCCTTCAATAAGGTTTTCGTTTGCAGCATGGAGCCATGAGCATGTAGTTGCAAGAACGAAGGTGGGCTTATTGATGAACAGCTCGTCGAGGAACTTTTCCTTGGTGAAGGAAGGCTCCATGGAAACAGACCACAGCTGGAAGAACGCATCAGAGTACATGGTGATGAGGTCGGTGTTGGTATCGGTGTGGAGCAGAGCCATGCCGCGCATGCGCTTAACCAGAGGGTTGCCGCAAAGCTCGGGGTCATGGAATACACCGACGGTGATGGGGCTGCGGTTGCGGTGAATCATGCGCTTGGGGAAGCCGATTCTGGTGGAACCGCTGGTATATGTAATAAGGAAATCAGTATCGAGGCCGTTGTCGTCAACAACTTCGTCAACATGGTCAACGCCCATTGCGAGGAACTGGTCGAAAAGATAAACTGTGTTATCCTTCTCAGCATACTGCTTCGCGATATTCTCGAATTTGTAGTAGTCAGCCAGCTCAGGCTCATAGCCCTCGGTCTTGGAGGGATCCTCGGGCAGGCAGTCTGCCAGGGAAACGAGCAGCTTATGGTCGAAGCCGACCTTTTCTACTGCTTCTGCGATTTCGGGATACTGGTCGTCAGTTGCGATAATGAGCTTGTGGGAAACTTCGCCCAGAATTACGTCAATGAATGCAGGATCATAGTGAGAGCCGAAGAAGTTCAGCTTAATGCCGATCTTGCTGCCGGCCAGCATAATAAGAGGAACTATGGGGTGGTTGGTTACGGGGCATGCAATCTCATCGCCCTTTTCAATACCGATGGAAACGAGTGCACCGGCAAGCTTGTCAGCCATTTCGAAGGTCTGGCCTGCAGTGTAGATATTTCCGCGGTAGAAGAGCATCTCATTGCCCATTTTATTTGCCTTTTCCCAGCGGCCTCTCAGGCAGGAATACCAGGAACGATTATAATCTCTCTCAATCATCTTAAGACCTTCAATAGCCTTCTTGCCTACTTTGAAGATACGTCCGGAGGGCTTGTCCATTCTATCGGCAAAGTAAGGTGCCATGTCTTCCAGATGGTATACGTTCAGTCTTTTGGTTTCCTCATTGAATAGCTTGAAGCCTTGGGTTTCGCTCATAGTTTCACTCATAATTATTCTCCTTGTTAATCATAGCAATGCAACCTGAAAATCAATCTTGGCAAACCAACAGTGATTTTCAGATTGCATCGATTTAATTATTTCCCCCTACCCTTGCGGGTAATATCAAAACGCAGGAATTTCAAAAAAATCAATAGAAGTTTTTTCAATAGTTTTCATGTAAAAAATTCCCGACTGTGATAATATCGCATTAAAGTATTAAAAAACCATTAATTATTACTCACTTTCAGGATTATTGGCGATTTTTATACTTCGAGTATCATTTGTGCCTCGTTAACTGTAAAATATGTTGAAAAATGAGTAAATAATACTGTGTTGCTCCCATTTAGGACTCAAAACAAGGACTTCAGCAAGTCGTTACATCTGCCTCACCCCACCATTTTTTTGCAGATATTTTTTAAAATTCTTTAAGATCCATATGACATCTTACTGGTATTTTTTGGTATAATTAACACACAAAAAAGACAGCACATAAAAATGTGCTGTCTTTTTTACTTGTTTTGTTTTAGAACAGACCTGAAATTACGCCGTTTTCATCGACATCAATTTTCTCTGCCGCGGGCTCCTTGGGAAGTCCGGGCATGGTCATGATATCGCCCGCAAGGGCAACGATGAAGCCTGCACCTGCGGAAATCTTCGCGTTTCTTATGGTGACGGTAAAGCCCTCGGGAGCGCCGAGCAGCTTAGGATCATCAGAAAAGCTGTACTGGGTCTTTGCGATGCAGACGGGAACCTTGTCATAGCCCAGTTCGGCAAGGCGCGCAATCTGCTTTGCAGCAGCAGGAAGAATCGAGATGTCCTTGCCGCCGTAGATACGTGTTGCAACTGCCTTGATTTTATCCTCTATGCTGATATCAAGATCATAGCTGAAGCTGAAGTCTCCCTGCTCTTCCTCGCAGAGGCGAACAACCTCTTTGGCAAGCTCCATACCGCCGTTGCCGCCATCGGCCCATACGGTGGAAAGGCAAACATTTACGCCAAGCTCTGCGCATTTGTCAATGATAAACTTAATCTCGCTGTCAGTGTCGGTGGGGAAACGGTTTACTGCTACAACGCAGGGCAGCTTGTAAACATTCTTAATGTTTGAAACATGGCGCAGAAGATTGGGAATACCTTTTTCAAGTGCTCCCAGATCCTCGGTGTTAAGTTCCTTCTTGGAAAGGCCGCCGTGCATCTTGAGTGCGCGTACTGTTGCAACAATTACGACTGCATCCGGAGTAAGGCCTGCTGCGCGGCACTTGATATCCAGGAATTTTTCTGCGCCAAGGTCTGCGCCGAAGCCGGCCTCGGTGATCGCATAATCGCCTGCTTTAAGTGCCATGCGGGTTGCAAGAACAGAGTTGCAGCCGTGAGCAATATTTGCGAAGGGGCCGCCGTGGACAAAAGCGGGCGTTCCCTCAAGAGTCTGAACCAGATTGGGCTTCAGCGCATCCTTAAGAAGCGCGGTCATTGCGCCCTGTGCCTTCAGGTCACCTGCTGTTACAGGCTCATCGGAATAGGTATAACCGACGATAATTCTGGAAAGACGCTCCTTAAGATCGGAAACAGAGCTTGCAAGGCACATAATTGCCATAATCTCGCTGGCTACGGTGATATCGAAACCGTCCTCACGTGGAACGCCGTGAGCCTTGCCTCCGAGTCCGTCGACAATGTTGCGAAGCTGACGGTCATTCATGTCCATGCAGCGCTTCCATGTGATACGGCGGGGGTCGATATTCAGGGCATTGCCCTGCTGAATATGGTTGTCAAGCAATGCAGCGAGCAGGTTATTTGCCGCGGTCATGGCATGGATGTCACCGGTAAAGTGGAGGTTGATGTCCTCCATGGGAATTACCTGTGCGTAGCCGCCGCCGCAGGCGCCGCCTTTGATGCCGAATACGGGGCCCAGCGAGGGCTCACGCATTGCAACAACGGAGTTTTTGCCTATCTTGCGAAGACCGTCAGCAAGACCGATTGTAGTGGTAGTCTTGCCCTCGCCTGCGGGAGTCGGGGTGATTGCGGTAACAAGTATGAGCTTGCCATCGGGGCTTTCATTCTCGTTAAGGTATGCAAAATCAACCTTGGCTTTATTTCTGCCGTATTGCTCGAGGTATTTTTCATCAATGCCCGCTGTCTGTGCTATTTCAAAGATATGCTTTGCTTTGCACTGCTGTGCAATCTCGATGTCTGAAAGATATGCCATGGTCAGTCTCCTCTTTTACTTAAAATACTTAACCGCGGATGCGAACATCTTCATATCATAGTTTCCGGGAACATTCTTATAAAGTCCCTTGCCGATACGCTCTGCGTGGCCCATCTTGCCGAACACTCTGCCGTCGGGGGATGTGATACCCTCAATGGCGAATGCGGAATTGTTCGGGTTAAACTGAACATTATCGGTTGCGTTGCCGTCAAAGTCGACATACTGAGTTGCAATCTGGCCGTTTGCGGCAAGCTGGCGAATAAGCTCGTCTGATGCAAGAATTCGGCCTTCGCCGTGGGAAATGGGAACGCTGTAAACGTCTCCGACTTCCGTTTCGGCAAGCCACGGAGACTTGTTGGATGCAACACGAACGCGCACTATCTTGGACTGGTGCCGGGCTATGGTGTTGAATGAAAGCGTGGGGCAGTTTTCGTCGGTATCGATTATCTTGCCGTAAGGAACCAAACCCAGCTTTATCAGAGCCTGGAAGCCGTTGCAGATACCGCAGACAAGACCGTCGCGCTTTTCCAGAAGATTGGTGACCTCTTCCTTGACCGCCGCATTGCGGAAGAATGCGGTTATGAACTTGCCGCTTCCGTCGGGCTCATCGCCGCCGGAGAAGCCGCCGGGAATGAATATCATCTGGGATGACTTCAGGCTTTCGGCAAAGTTATCAACACTGCGTGCAATGTGGTCTGCGTTGAGGTTGCGAATTACCATTATCTCGGGCTCGGCACCTGCATCGCGGACAGCCTTAGCGCTGTCAAACTCGCAGTTTGTGCCGGGGAAAACGGGAATAAGGACCTTGGGCTTTGCGACCTTAATTGCAGGTGCTTTTCTCTCGCTTGCCTTAAATTCAAAGTTTTCAATCTTCTTTCCCTCAGTGGGGATATTGCAGGGGTAAACACTCTCCAGCTTATCTTCATAAGCCTTGCTGAGCATTTCCGCGGAAATACTCTTGCCGCCGAAGCTGAAAGCTCTGTTTTCGGTAACAGTGCCGATAACGGGCAGGCCTGCATCCTCGCTCATTTCGAGGATAAATGCGCCGTATCTGTATGAGAAGATATCTTCAAGAGTAAGTGCGCCGTCAAATTCGAAGCCGAAGCCGTTGCCGAGGCACATTTTGAATACTGCTTCCGCTGCGCCGCCGTAGCCGGGGGTGTATGCCGCAATAGCCTTACCGGAGCGAAGAAGCTCGGTAACGGTATCAAAGTTGCGAAGCAGGCTTTCGGAGGTGGGCAGTCCCTGAGCATCATATTCGGGAGCAAGAACACAGACCTTGCTGTCTGCTTTCTTGAACTCGTTGGAAACTATGTTTCCTGTCTTCTCGGCTGTTACCGCAAAGGAAATTAGCGTAGGAGGAACGTCGAGGCTTTCAAAGGAGCCGGACATGGAGTCCTTGCCGCCGATTGAGCCTATACCCAGCTCCATCTGAGCCTTGAAAGCGCCAAGGAGGGCGGCCAGAGGCTTGCCCCAACGCTCGGGCTCTTTGTTAAGACGTTCGAAATACTCCTGGAAGCTGAGATAAACATCCTCAAACTTCGCGCCTGTTGCAACGAGCTTACATACGCTTTCAACAACGGCTATATACGCGCCGTGATACGGGCTCTTTTCGCTGACGAAGGGGTTAAAGCCCCATGACATCAGCGAGCAGTCGTCGGTGTGCTTTTTCTCTACGGAAATCTTCTGAACCATTGCCTGAATGGGTGTGCGCTGGTTTTTACCGCCGAATGGCATCAGGACTGTACCTGCGCCGATGGTGGAGTCGAAGCGCTCGGAAAGTCCGCGCTTGGAGCAGACATTCAGGTCGGACACAAGGGAATTCATGCCGCTCTCAAAGTCTGCGGGAATCTCTTTATTGAAGCTCTCGGACTTTCTGACAACAGCCTCAACATGCTTCTCAGCGCCGTTTGTATCAAGGAATGCGCGGGAGATATCTGCGATCTTGTTGCCCTTCCAGTTCATGACGAGGCGGGGCTCCTCGGTAACACGTGCAAGCACGGTTGCCTCAAGGTTTTCGCTCTCGGCAAGCTCCATGAAGCGCTCAACATTTTCTTTTTCTATAACAACGGCCATGCGCTCCTGAGATTCGCTAATAGCAAGCTCAGTGCCGTCAAGACCCTCGTATTTCTTGGGAACTGCGTCGAGGTCGATGCAAAGTCCGTCGGCAAGCTCGCCAACGGCAACGGATACGCCGCCTGCGCCGAAGTCGTTGCAGCGCTTGATCATGCGGCTTGCTTCCGCATTGCGGAAAAGGCGCTGGAGCTTTCTCTCCTCGGGTGCATTACCCTTCTGTACCTCTGCGCCGCAGCTTTCGAGAGATTCGACGGTGTGGGACTTGGAGGAGCCTGTTGCACCGCCGCAGCCGTCACGGCCGGTTCTGCCGCCGAGCAGAATTACAACATCGCCGTCGGCAGGTCTTTCTCTTCTGACATTTTCAGCAGGTGCGGCAGCGATGACAGCGCCGACCTCCATGCGCTTTGCGACATAGCCGGGATGATAAAGCTCATCGACTATACCGGTTGCAAGGCCAATCTGATTGCCATAGGATGCGTAGCCTGCCGCAGCGGTGGTTACTATCTTGCGCTGGGGAAGCTTGCCCTTAAGGGTTTCGCTGACCGGCTTGAGAGGATCTGCTGCGCCGGTAAGACGCATTGCACCATAGACATAGCTTCTGCCGGAAAGGGGATCACGGATGGCACCGCCTATGCAGGTTGCCGCGCCGCCGAAGGGCTCGATCTCGGTTGGGTGGTTATGAGTTTCGTTCTTAAACAGCAGGAGCCAAGGTTCCTTTTCTCCGTCAACCTCAATGTCGATCTTGACAGTGCAGGCATTGATCTCTTCGGACTCGTCAAGCTTGTCCAGCTTGCCCTCTTTTTTGAGGTATCTGACCGCTAAAGTTGCGATGTCCATAAGATTTACGGGCTTGGTTCTGTTAAGCTCCTGACGGGTTGCAAGGTATTTTTCGAATGTACGCTGAATCTCTTCATCCTCGAAGGACACCTTGTCGATGGTGGTCATAAATGTTGTATGGCGGCAGTGATCGGACCAGTAGGTATCAATCATCTTGATTTCGGTAATAGTCGGATCACGCTTCTCACTACGGAAATACTCCTGACATACGGTGATATCGTCAATGTCCATTGCAAGGCCGTTTGATGCGACAAACTGTGCAAGTCCCTCTGCATCAAGCTCGTTAAAGCCGTTCAGAGTTGCAACGGTTTCGGGAATATCGTATTCAATCTTCAGAGTTTCGGGCAGCTCCATGGAAGCCTCGCGGGCTTCAACGGGGTTAATAACATATTTTTTGATCTCTGCGATTTCGGCATCGCTGAGCCCGCCCTTGAGGACATAGACCTTTGCGGTTCTGACATCGGGGCGCTCGCCCTGAGAGATTATCTGGATGCACTGTGCAGCAGAGTCCGCGCGCTGGTCGAACTGGCCGGGCAGATACTCAACTGCAAACACAGTACCCTCAGCGCATACGCTGTCGGAGAGGATATCAACCTGAGGCTCGGAGAAAACGGTTTTCTTTGCATACTCAAAAAGCTCGGGCGCAATATTCTCTACATCATAACGGTTTATTACACGAACATCCTCAAGGCCGTCAATGCCGAGGAGGTTTTTCGCATCGGAAAGGAGGCTCTTCGCTTCGGATGCAAACTCGCTTTTCTTTTCAACAAACACGCGGTAGACCATTACTTTTCCTCCCATGCTTTCATTGCTCTCGCGCCGATGTCGCGGCGGAAGAATGCGTTGTCAAAATGAATTTTCGAAACCATTTCATAGGACTTTTCAATTGCCTCGGGCAGAGTATCGCCTATTGCGGTAACGCCGAGAACGCGGCCACCGTTTGTGAGGAGGCTCTGCTTATATACTCTTGCGCCCGCAACATAGGTGTTGGGCAAAACATCATCGGGGATTTCAATCTCGAAACCCTTTTCATAGCTCTGGGGATAGCCTTCGGATGCCATTATGACACAACAGGCGTTTTTATCGGAGAACTTCACCTCAACATCCTTGAGGGTTCCGTCTGTGGTAGCCTTCATAACGGTGAGAAGGTCGCTTTCCAGAAGCGGCAGAACAACCTGAGTTTCGGGGTCACCAAAGCGGCAGTTATACTCGATAACTTTGGGGCCGTCGGGAGTCAGCATAAGGCCGAAGTAAAGGCAGCCCTTAAACGTTCTTCCCTCTTCCTTCATGGCACGAATTGTGGGAAGGAAAATCTCGTCCATGCAGCGCTTTGCCACTTCCTCGGTATAGTAGGGATTGGGTGCGACCGTTCCCATACCGCCTGTGTTGAGGCCCTCGTCGTTATCAAGGGCGCGCTTGTGATCCATGGAGGATATCATGGGAACAACTGTCTCGCCATCGGTGAAGCTGAGGACGGAGACCTCCGGTCCGGTGAGGAATTCCTCGATGACGATATTGTTTCCGCTTGCGCCGAACTTAAGGTCCTGCATGATGGAAACGACCGCAGCTTTTGCTTCATCACGTGTGTTTGCTATTATAACGCCCTTGCCCAGAGCAAGGCCGTCAGCCTTGATGACAACGGGGATCGGGCAGCTTTCTATATATGCGAGTGCCTTCTCGGCATCGTCAAAGGTCTCGTACTGAGCCGTGGGGATTCCGTATTTTTTCATAAGGTTCTTGGAGAAAACCTTGCTGCCCTCGATTATTGCCGCAGCCTTATTCGGGCCGAAGCAAGGTATTCCCACCTCGTTCAGCGCATCAACGCAGCCGAGAACGAGGGGATCATCGGGGGCTACAACCGCGTAGTCTATTTCATTCTCCTGAGCAAATCTGACTATGCCGTCTATATCCTTTGCTCCGATGGGGATGCAGGTTGCGTCCTTTTCGATGCCGCCGTTGCCGGGCAGAGCAAAGATTTCGCTGACCTTTGTGTTTTCTTTAAGTTTTTTGATTATGGCGTGCTCGCGTCCGCCGCCGCCAACTACCAGAAGCTTCATTGCACTTCTCCCTTTTTATCAATGATGGAACAGTCTCATGTGTGTAAATGCCATGACCATATTATACTTGTCACAGCACTCGATGACAAGGTCATCGCGAATAGAACCGCCGGGCTGTGCAATATAGCTTACACCGGAGCGGTAAGCGCGCTCAATATTATCGCTGAACGGGAAGAATGCGTCAGAGCCGAGAGCAACGCCGGTCTTGGTTGCAAGATATGCCTTCATTTCCTCGGCGGTGAAGGGCTCGGGGCGCTCGGTGAAATACTTCTGCCAGATACCCTCTGCGCAGACATCTTCCTCGTTTTTGTTAATGTAGCCGTCAATAACATTGTCGCGGTCGGCTCTTCCCAGCTCGGGCTTGAAGGGCAGGTTAATAACCTTATCGCTCTGGCGGAGGAACCATGTGTCCGCCTTGCCGCCTGCAAGACGGGTGCAGTGGATTCTTGACTGCTGTCCTGCGCCGACGCCGATTGCCTGTCCGTCAATTGCATAGCAGACGGAGTTGGACTGGGTGTATTTAAGTGTAATAAGAGCAACTATAAGGTCGCGGCGTGCGCTTTCGGGAAGCTCTTTATTTGCGGTTACGAGCTCGGAAAGAAGCTCGTTGTTTATCTTGAAGTTGTTTCTGCCCTGCTCAAAGCTGATGCCGTAAACCTGCTTGGTTTCCTGCTGGGCGGGAACATAATCGGGGTCAATCTTTACGATGTTGTAGCTGCCCTTGCGCTTGGTCTTTAAGATTTCAAGTGCCTCGGGCTCATATCCGGGAGCGATAACGCCGTCGGATACCTCGCGCTTGATGAGCTTTGCGGTGGTGACGTCGCAGACATCGGAAAGAGCAATCCAGTCGCCGAAGGAGCACATTCTGTCAGTACCGCGGGCACGGGCATATGCACATGCCAAAGGCGAATCGTCGAGGCCTTCGATATCGTCAACGAAGCAGGCCTTTTTGAGTGTATCGCTGAGCTTCAGACCGCATGCAGCGCTGGTGGGGCTTACATGCTTGAATGAGGTAGCGCAGGCAAGGCCTGTTGCTTCCTTGAGCTCCTTGACCAGCTGCCATGAGTTGAAGGCATCAAGGAAGTTTATATAGCCGGGACGGCCGGAGAGAATCTCGATGGGAAGCTCTGAGCCGTCATTCATGTATATTCTTGCGGGCTTCTGATTGGGGTTACAGCCGTATTTCAGTTCAAATTCTTTCATTTTCGTCCGCCTCACTTATTCTTGTTGATTATACGGTCTACGTACTTGCCGGTAGCCTTATCCACATAGCAGACATAAAGGGAAATCTTGTTGTCCTTATCAAGGCTGCTCCAAAGGCGTGTTGTAAACTCGTCGATATCCTGTGCTATTTCTATGCGTTCGGGCTCACCCTGGAATGTGGGAATGGGATTTCCGTCGCAGACATAGGTGTGAATGAAGTGACCCATACCGGGCATGGAGGGATAGGAGAACAGGTAACGGTTGCATGCTGTTCCCTCTGCGTCCGCGCTTTTCAGAATGCTCATCTCGTAGGAGAAATCGTCACCGTCAAAGCTCAGCATACCGCTGATGCGCGGGGTAAGGTTGGGAGCATCGGGCTCGAAGCAGCGTGACTTGAGGGAATCGTTAAAGCTCTTGCCCTCTTTAAGGCCCTCATAGATGGTATCGGTCTGGTCACCGTTAGTTACGATAAGCTTGTTGCCGAAGCTGCGCAGTGCCGCATAGATAATGAGAGAGGGGTCTTTTACCTTGCTCTCATCGAAGGGCTTTGTATAAAGAACGTCATCTTCCATAACGAAAACGCGGTTGCGGCTGTTTTCGCTTCTGCCCATGATGAAATATGCGATGACAGCCTTGCTGCTGTCGGGTGTCTTGCCGAGGATTATACCGCGGCCAACATAGCTGTTGCCTGCTATAAGCTTTTCGGGAGTGTTGATTTTATATATATCCATTACGCCTCATCCTTACTCAATTTTTCTGCAACCATTTCGGTTGCTCTCGGAAGCAGAAGCCATTCTGCCTGCTCCATAACTCTTTTCTGCAAAACCTCCGCCGTATCGCCGGGGAGAATTTCAACTGCTTTCTGGAGGATAATCTGTCCTCCGTCGGGAATTTCGTTTACATAGTGAACAGTTGCGCCCGTCACCTTAACGCCGTACTCAAGGGCTGCCTCATGGACCCTGAGGCCGTAAAAGCCCTTGCCGCAAAACGACGGTATAAGCGAGGGATGAACATTGATTATTCGCTGAGGCCATTTTGCGGTGAAATCCTCGCTCAGGATGCTCATAAATCCTGCAAGAACGATCATATCGACCTCGTTTTCTTTAAGTATGTCGCTGATTTTTTCCTCAAAGGCCGCTTGTCCGCCAAGCTCTTTTTTGTTAACCGTTACGCCCTTGATTCCCGCCTTTGCCGCGCGTTCGAGCGCGTATGCTCCGGGATTTGAGGACAGAACGAGCACAATCTCGCCGCTTTTAATAACGTTGCCCTGCGCATCGATAAGCGCCTGCAAATTTGTCCCGCCTCCGGAAACAAAAACTGCTATTCTCGTCATTTCTTCTCCCCCCAGATCTTAAGAACGGGAAAAAGCATCCCGCCGATTGAGTTGCCGATTATTACAAGCCATATAAATATAAATGCCTTTGCGGATACGATGCCGGAAGCGGCAAAATAGAACATATCGGCAATTGAGTGCTCAAAGCCGCTCAGGATAAACACCGGTATACAGAACAGAATGCCGAGAGCCGTCTCGTTGTCGCGATAGATGCTTACGGCAAGATACATGAGCATGCCGCAGAAGATACCTCGTATAAGAGTGCTCATGGCTGTCTGCGAAAGCTTTGCGGTGCAGACCGCAAGCGCGGCATCACCTATATTCGGTATAGCATATCTGACGGCAACGCCGCAGATAAATGTTCCTATAAGGTTGCCGAGAAGTCCGAGCAGGAGCAATTGCCATTCCGCCTTGCCATGGGCTTCGGGAATGTAGCCGATTTTGCCTGTGAACAGTGCATAGCCCTTAAAGCAGATGCACAGAAGCGCCGTGCAGAACAACACCGATCCAACATATCTGTTCTCGCAGGCAAGGAAGACGCTGCCGCCGAGGGCAACGGCCATGCCTGCGCTGATACCGCTTAAAACATCCTTTTTCAGCATATGCTTATCTTCTCTTCTCCGTTGGCAATCTCGCCGATTATATAGGCATCCTCGCCGTTTGCGCGAAGGATCTCCATTGCCTTATCCGCATCTTCCTTTGCGGTAACAACGCTCATGCCCACGCCCATATTGTAGGTGTTGAACATATCGCGCTCAGGGATGTTGCCCTGCTTTGCAATAAGGTCGAATATGGGAAGCACCTTGACCGCGCTCTTTTCAACCTTTGCGCAAAGACCGGCAGGGATGCTGCGGGGAATGTTCTCATAAAAGCCGCCGCCTGTTATATGGGAAACGCCCTTTACCTGAACCTGCTCGAACAGAGCAAGCATGGGCTTGACATAGATCTTAGTCGGAGTCAGCAGGGTTTCGCCGACGCTCTTGCCGCCAAGCTCCGCAACGGGAACTTTGATATCGGCCTTCTCAACATCGAAAACCTTGCGGACGAGAGAGAAGCCGTTGGAGTGAACACCGGAGGACGGCAGAGCGATGATAACATCGCCTGCTTTCATTGTCTTGTTGTCGACTATCTTTGCCTTATCAACAACGCCTACGGAGAAACCTGCAAGGTCATACTCGTCAACGGGATAGAAGCCGGGCATCTCTGCGGTCTCGCCGCCGATGAGTGCCGCTCCAGACTGTACACAGCCCTCAGCTACGCCTGCAACTATCTGAGCTATGCGTTCGGGATAGTTCTTGCCGCAGGCAATGTAGTCAAGGAAAAACAGGGGCTTTGCGCCGCAGCAGATAATATCGTTTACGCACATTGCAACGCAGTCAATGCCCACTGTGTCGTGCTTATCCATCAGAAACGCCATTTTAAGCTTGGTGCCGACACCATCTGTGCCGGAAACAAGAACGGGTTTTTCCATTCCCGTAACATCAAGCTCGAACAGACCGCCGAAGCCGCCGATATCAGATACGACACCGGAGGTCATTGTTCTTGCTATATGAGCTTTCATAAGCTCTACCGCCTTGTAGCCGGCTTCTATATCGACACCGGCAGCGGCATAGGAAGCGGAGTGACTGTTGCTCATAATAATTACCTCAAATTTTCATTATTCTTTGCCTGTCCAGCAATAGGTGCACAGCTTATCGCGGTCAATTCCTATTGCTTCGAGCAGACCGTCAAGGGACTGATATCCCAGAGAATCAAATCCGAATTTTTTGCAGATTGCGCTGAGCAGGCATTTGCCGCGTTCGGTGCTGCCGTCTGCGTATTCCTCAAGGTGATTGTCGCCCTCTTCGCCCTCGAGCTCGCGAACTATTCTTCTTGCTATAAGCTCCTGCTCGGAATTGGACCGGGAGAAGTTTAAGTATTTGCACGAATACATTATCGGAGGGCATGCAGAGCGCATATGTACTTCCTTCGCGCCTGATTCATAGAGGAAATTGACAGTGCCCTGAAGCTGGGTACCACGGACGATGGAGTCATCAACGAAAAGAAGCTTCTTGCCCTCGATCAGCTCGGGAACGGGAATCTGCTTCATTTTTGCAACCTTCTCGCGTACATCCTGATTTGTCGGCATGAAGGAACGAGGCCAGGTCGGAGTGTATTTGACGAAGGGTCTTGCATAGCACTTGCCGCTTCCGTTTGCATAACCGATTGCATGGGGTACGCCGGAATCGGGAACACCTGCCACATAGTCAACATCGGGCAAGGTGCCTTCGCGCATCTCATCACGGGCCATGATCTCGCCGTTGCGGTAACGCATTACCTCAACATTTTTACCCTCGTAGTTTGAGTTGGGATAGCCGTAATAGCTCCAGAGGAAGGAGCAGATTCTCATTTCCTCGCCCGCCTCGGAGAGAGTTTTATAACCGTCGGCAGTAATTTCAACAATCTCCTTCGGTCCGAGCTCGTAAGCATCGGTATATCCCAGCTTGTGATAAGCAAAGGATTCAAAGGAAACGCAGTAGGCATCCTCCTTCTTTCCGATCAGAACGGGAAGTCTGCCCAGCTTATCGCGGGCGGCTATGATACCCTTTTCGTTCAGAATGATGATGGTTGCAGAACCGTCAATTATATCCTGAGCATGGTGAATGCCCTCAACGATAGTATCTTTCTCATTTATGAGAGAGGCAATAAGCTCGGTTGAGTTTACCGCGCCGGAGCTCATGGACATAAACTGATGTCCGTGGTCGGCAAAATAATGGTCTATGATTTTGTCTGCATTGTTTACAATGCCTACGGTGGTTATTGCATAAACGCCCAGATGTGAGCGAACAAGCAGAGGCTGAGGGTCGGTATCGCTTATGCAGCCGATTCCGCTGCAGCCGTGGAAATCTGCCATGTCTTTTTCAAATTTTGTGCGGAAGGGTGTGTTTTCGATATTGTGAATCTGGCGCTGGAAGCCGGATTCGCTATCGTATATTGCCATGCCCGCGCGGCGTGTTCCGAGATGTGAATGGTAGTCAACGCCGAAAAATATGTCCAGTGTGCAGTCATTCTTTGAGACTGCTCCGAAATAGCCGCCCATTATGCAAAGAAAAGCTCGGAGAGGGTCATAGGATCGATGTACTTGCCGTCCTTGTAGACTCTCATGTTGCCTGATGCGATCTCGTCAATGAGGATAACCTCGTCGCCTGCGTAACCGAACTCAAACTTGATGTCGTAGAGTTCCATGCCGCGGGAAGCCATTTCCTTGGCAACGATCCTGGTGATCTCCTGGGTCTGTGCTTTAAGAGACTCATACTGCTCTGCGCTCATAACGCCCAGGTCGATCAGTCCGTCTTTGGTTACAAGAGGATCGCCCTTTGCGTCATCTTTGAAGGTTGTCTCAACGTAGTAAGGCAGGTCTGCGCCTTCTTCAACATAATCGCAGTAACGGCGGAAGAAGCTGCCGACTGCCTTGCGGCGGCAGATAACCTCAAGACCGTGGCCGAAAACGCGTGCGGGAAGAACTTCCATGGTGCAGTCATCGAGGTTTGCGGAAACATAGTGGGTCTTGATGCCTGCCTCCTTGAGCTTTTCAAAGAAATAAATAGACATACGGAGGTTTACGCGGCCCACGCCTTCAATGGTAAGGCCTACAGAATTTTCGCCCGGGTCAAACTTGCCGTCTTTGCCTGTGCAATCGTCCTTGAACTTAAGCAGGACATTGCCGTTTTCCAGCTTGTAAACATTCTTGGTTTTTCCAACATAAGTGAGTTCCAATTTTTCTTCCTCCGTTTTTATTTTAAATATTATTAATTATATTTTCGTCCTTTGCGAGAACCTTTGCCGCATCGTTGGCGCGTTTAAGGTCCAGCTTTTCAGCAAGGCTCGGGTCTTCTACCGCAAGAATCTGTATAGCTAATAAAGCGGCATTGGTCGCTCCGTCAATTGCCACGGTAGCAACAGGTATGCCGGAGGGCATCTGCACCGTGGACAGGAGAGCATCAATACCGCCTAACTGTGCTGATTTAATGGGAATGCCTATTACAGGAAGAGTAGTGCCGGCTGCAATTGCGCCTGCAAGGTGAGCTGCCATACCTGCGGCAGCTATGATTGCGCCAAAACCGTTTGCGCGTGCATTAACCGCAAACTCTCTGGCCTCATTGGGTGTTCTGTGCGCAGAATATACATGTGTCTCGAAAGGAACGCCGAATTCGCGCAGTGTGTCAGCTGCCTTTTTGACTACGGGAAGGTCGCTGTCGCTGCCCATAATAATGCCTACTTTTTTCATCGCTTTTACCTCCTTTAAAACGAAAAAAGAGCGCACTATGCACATTGAGTACGTAGTACGCCCAGACGGTCGGCAAAATAAAGAAGTTTGCAGGTCCATGTGGTGGACTCCACTTAAGTCGGGAGGTTTCCCGCTTGTTCCGTCAGAGCCTACAAACGCTATTGATTTTCCTGCTCAAATCATACCATAGCTTTCGATTTTAAGTCAAGGAAATCCGCATTTTTCTCATGGACATTTTTCGCAAAAAAAGCCGTCGTTATTTGTTTATTTTGACCACAAGGGAAAACTCAGAGTTTCTCCCTTATAGCCGCGAGGAATTCGTTATAATTCACGCCTGAAACCGTCTTATCGTCGCACAGCGCCGCAAGGTCTCCGGTCATGATTCCGCTGTTTATTGTTTCCAAAGTAGCAGCCTTGAGCTTCTCTCCGAACTCAAGCAGTTCCTTGTTTCCGTCAAGCTCGCCGCGCTTGCTGAGAGCGCCCGCCCATGCGAATATCATGGCAACGGGATTTGAGGATGTGACCTCACCCTTGAGGTGGCGGTAATAGTGGCGGGTTATTGTTCCGTGAGCGGCCTCAAACTCGTAATTTCCGTCGGGAGAAACGAGAACGCTGGTCATCATGGCAAGGGAGCCGAATGCTGCTGACAGCATATCGCTCATAACATCGCCGTCATAGTTCTTGCACGCCCAGATAAATCCGCCCTCGGAGCGCATTACGCGGGCAACGGCATCGTCAATCAGCGTGTAGAAATACTTGATTCCCGCGCTTTCAAACTTCGCCTTGTATTCGCTCTCAAATATGCCGTTCATAACTTCTCTGAAGCGTCCGTCATATTCTTTGGATATGGTATCCTTTGCCGCAAACCACAGATCCTTGTTTTCGCTGAGAGCGAACTCGAAGCAGGATTTTGCAAAGGAAGCAATGGATTTCTCCGTATTATGCTGGCCCATGATGACACCGGGGCCTGCAAATTCGTGGACTGTGCTGCGATAGGTCTCAACACCGTATGCATCGGTAAACACCAGCTCTGCCTTGCCCGCACCGGGCACGACATACTCAACCGCCTTGTAAATATCGCCGTAAGCGTGGCGGGCAATGGTTATGGGCTTTTTCCAGTTTCTTACCGCAGGAGAAATGCAGTCAATCAGAATCGGAGTGCGGAAAACCGTGCCGTCAAGAATGCTTCTTATAGTACCGTTGGGGCTTTTCCACATCTTATGGAGCTTATACTCCTCAACGCGCTTTGCATTGGGGGTAATTGTTGCGCACTTAACGCCGACATGCCATTTCTTTATGGCGTTTGCCGCATCGACGGTAACCGTGTCGTTCGTTGCATCGCGGTTGGGAAGTCCCAGGTCGTAGTACTCTGTGTTGAGCTCCACAAAGGGATAGATAAGCTCGTCCTTTATACATTTCCAAAGGATGCGGGTCATCTCATCGCCGTCCATTTCGACGATGGGATTTTGCATTTTTATCTTTTCCATCAGCTTATCCTCTCTTCTTTTCTGCTGCGTAATAGTTCATAAGGCAGCCATCGGCAATTATCTGCTTTTCCTCGTCGGTAAGTGTATCGAGGCTGAGGCTTATATCCGAAACCTTGCCGTCGGACACGACCTTTGCGCAGACCTTCATCTGTCCGCCGAGGACAGCGCTTCTGATGTTGGGAACATATACGAAATCGCCGGGCTTATAGTCGAAGCTTACGCCCTCTGCAATGGTAAAGGGCAGCATGCCCCAGTTGATGCAGTTGGAGCGGTAGCGCTTGGTTGCAAACTCATAGCAGATATTTGCACATCCGCCGAGAATTCTCTGGCAGGATGCCGCCTGCTCACGGGCTGAGCCGTCGCCGGGCTTATTGGCAAAGATAACAGAGCCAATCTGCACATCGCCTTCTGCGCCGAGGAGAGAAAGAACGTCCTTGACATCTTCCTTGGTGAGCTCGCGGGTTACCTTTGTACGGGATACATACTCAGGCTCGCGGCGGGAAAGAGCAAATGTTGCAAGCTTCATGGGATTTGAGCGATAAGAGGACGCGTCACCCGAGGGGATAAGCTCATCGGTGGTGGTGACGGGGTCATGGATTACCGCATCAAGGCGCAGAAGCAGGTTTTCCTTAAGCTCGGGAATTTCGGGCCACTCGGTGATATTGGGGCCGAGCTGAAGCTTTTCTTCCCCGTCTGCCTTGCCAAAGCCGAAGTATACGCGCTTGGAATACACATTTGCGTCAAAATTGCTGCCGTTAACTGCAGGCATTTCATATTCAAATTCGTCGCCGCCAGTCAGTGCGCCGTGGTTTCTCGCAGTTGCCGCAATGGAGCGTGCATCCATAAGCATGACGGATGCGAGCTGTCCCTCAGCAGGCTTTGAGCCCTCACGGTTGGGGAAGTTTCGGGTTGTATGGCGTGCGGAGAGGCCACCGCAGGAGGGCACATCGCCCGCTCCGAAGCAGGGGCCGCAGAAGCAGGGCTTGAACAGCACGCCGCTTTCGAGAAGCTTCTGCTGAACTCCGCTCTTGATAAGCTCCAGATTGACGGGGATGCTGGGCGGATAAACACTCATAGAGAACGCACCGCAGCCGATATCGTGACCGTCAAGGATCGCGGCAGCTTCGGCAATGTTATCGAACATACCGCCTGCACAGCCTGCGATTACGCCCTGGTCGAGCATGAGCTTTCCGTCTTTTATCTTATGTACGAGATCAAAATCAATGTTCTCGCCAAACTGCTTTCTTGCACGGGCTTCAACCTCGCGGAGGATGTCGCCGCTGTCAGCCTTCAGCTCGGCAATGGTGTATGCCTCGGAGGGATGGAAGGGCAGTGCCGCCATGGGAACAATGGTGCTCAGGTCGATTTCAATCAGAGCATCGTAGTAAGCGCCCTCCTCGGGGCTCATTGCTTTGTATTCGCTTTCTCTGCCGTGGTTTCTGAGGTATTCTTCAACCTTCTCGTCCGTGACCCACACGGAGCTGAGGCAGGCTGTTTCGGTGGTCATTACGTCGATGCCGATGCGGTAGTCCATGGAGAGATTTGCAACGCCGGGGCCAGCAAACTCCAGCACCTTGTTCTTAACGAAGCCGTTTTTGTAGGTTGCGCCGCAGAGTGCGATTGCAACGTCATGGGGGCCGACGCCGGGATTCAGCTTACCGGTCAGATATATGAGAACAACAGCGGGAGACGCAATATCATAGGTTCTTTCAAGAAGCTGCTTGACAAGCTCCGGACCGCCCTCACCAACGCCCATGGTGCCGAGAGCACCGTAACGGGTATGGCTGTCGCTGCCTAAAATCATCTTGCCGCAGCCTGCCATCATCTCACGGGCATACTGGTGGATTACCGCCTGATTTGCGGGAACATATATACCGCCGTATTTCTTTGCGGCAGAAAGGCCGAACATATGGTCATCCTCGTTTATGGTTCCGCCGACAGCACAAAGGCTGTTGTGGCAGTTGGTCATAACGTAGGGTACGGGGAACCTTTCAAGTCCGGAGGCCTTTGCCGTCTGGATTATTCCGACATAAGTTATGTCATGGGAAATCAGGCTGTCAAACTTAATCTTCAGCTTGTCTCCGCAGTCGGCTGTATCATGTGCGCGGAGTATTCCCGCTGCCATAGTCTTTTTTCTGCCCTCGCCTGCATCAAGTGCGCAATCGGCGCAGGGCTTGCCGTTTATCCAGAACACGCCTTTATCGTGAAGGTTTATCATAATACCTACCTCCGAAAATATTAAATCAGTTATGTGTCGAGTATAGCACAGGTGCAAGCTCCATGCAACAAAATGCAAATGCAAATTGTTAAAATTGCATAATTAAACAAAGAAAAGTATTATATAAAGAGTCGTTTTGGGCTATATTGCAGCAATTTCAAAATTGACTTGCAAAATGCCTGTGCAGCAAGTATAATTAGACGCACACCAAATGTTTATGGAGGCCATAAAATGAACGAATCAGTTGATGTACTAAACGGCTACATCCATGATTTTTGCAAGGATATAAGAAACGAGTACCGCATCGGTTCTGAGTATTATTCACATCTGGACGTACACAGAGGTTTGAGAAATACCGACGGCACCGGTGTTTTAATAGGCGTTACCAATATAGGAAGTGTTCAGGGCTACCACATCGAAGACGGCAACCGCGTTCCCGTTCCCGGTGACCTTTACTATCGCGGCATCAGCGTTATGGATATCGTTGATTCCCACAGCAAGAACGGCACCTTCGGCTATGAAGAGGTTGCATATCTTCTGCTCATGGGTAAGCTCCCCAACAAGCAGCAGCTCGAGCACTTTAACACCATCCTCGCCAACACCCGTCCTTTGCCCGACGGTTTTTCCGAGGATATGATATTGAAGGTTTCGGGAAGCAATGTTATGAACATTCTTTCCCGCTGCGTCATGGCACTTTACACCTATGACCCCTCACCCGAGGATAACTCGATCGAAAACCTCATGCGTCAGTCCATAGAGCTGATTGCACGTTTCCCCGCAATCGTCGCAACTGCTTATGCCGTAAAGCGTCATCACTTCGACAACAAGTCTCTTTATATTCACAACCCCAAGCCTGAGCTTTCAAGCTCCGAAAACTTCCTGCGTATGCTCCGAAAGGATAAGATATACACTCCCGAGGAGGCACACCTGCTCGACCTCATGCTGATACTCCACGCTGAACACGGCGGCGGTAATAATTCAACATTTACATGCCGCGCAATGAGCTCAACGGGCACGGATACATACAGCGCAATCGCAGGCGCAGTCGGCTCACTTAAAGGCCCTCTTCACGGCGGTGCAAACGCAAAGGTAATGGAAATGTTCAACGACATCAAAGCGAACGTCAACGACATTGCCGATGACGATGAGCTGGCTGTGTATGTCAAGAAAATTCTCGACGGCGAGGTCGGCGACCATTCGGGCAAGATTTACGGCTTAGGCCATGCGGTTTATACCATATCCGACCCCAGAGCGATCATGATTAAGAAATACGCAAAAAGCGTTGCTGAGCACAAGGGCTGTCTTAAAGACTTCGAGCTTATCGAGCGCGTTGAGAAGCTGGGCGCAAAGGAAATCATGGAGCGCAAAAAGCTCAATGTTCCCATCTGCGCAAATGTGGATATGTACTCCGGCTTTGTTTACAACATGCTGGGTATCCCCACTGAGCTCTTCACTCCCCTTTTCGCAGTCGCAAGAATTGCAGGCTGGTGCGCACACCGCATCGAAGAGGTCACCACCTGCGAGCGCATAATGCGTCCCGCTTACCGTGCAACGGCAAGGCGTCTGCCCTATCTTGAAATGGATATAAGATAATAAAAAAGCAGGCTGTAGAACAGCCTGCTTTTTTTATTTTGCTTTTGCCTCGCAGTATACGCAGCGATAGACCTTGTTCTTTTTATCGGTGAGCTTGAACATATGCTTAAGCTCCTGCTCGACTGAGCTTATGCAGCGCGGGTTTTTGCACTTAATAACATCGGTGAGAATTTCAGGCATCTCGATAGTGCGCTTTTCCACAAGCTCGCCGTTTTTAATGATGTTTACGGTTGCGCCCGGGTCAACATAGCCGATGACATCAAGATTGACGGGAATATCCGCATCTATCTTGATAATGTCCTTTTTTCCGCATATCTTGCTGCTTGCATTTTTGATAATCGCAACAGAGCAGTCAAGCTTATCAAGGCCGAGAAGCTCGTAAAGTCTCATTCCCTGTCCTGCGGTAACATGGTCAATTACTATGCCGTTTGCAATTGAATCTATTTTCATATTTTGCCCGCCTCCTCAAGAAGTTTGAGTATAAGTGCCATGCGCATGTATTTGCCGTTGAGCACCTGCTTGAAGTAGCATGCGCGGGGATCATCGTCGATTGCAACGCTTATCTCGTTGACTCTGGGCAGGGGGTGCATTATGCAAAGGTCATTCTTTGCGCTTTTCAGCTTGTCGGGAGTCAGAATATAGCTGTCCTTAAGACGGAGGTAATCCTCCTCGTTGAAGAAGCGCTCGCGCTGAACGCGGGTCATGTAGAGTATATCCAGATCCGGCATAACCTTTTCCAGATCAGTTGTCTGCACATAGGGGATGTTCTTTGCTTTGAGAACATCCTTTTTTACATAGCTGGGAAGCTTCAGCTCCTCAGGTGATATGAGCACGACTTTGAGTCCTGTATATCGTGACAGCGCATTTATCAGAGAGTGCACCGTTCTGCCGAACTTGAGGTCTCCGCAGAAGCCGACGGTCAGATTTTCAAAGCCGCCCTTTTCTCGGTAAATGGTGAGCAGGTCGGCAAGGGTCTGTGTGGGGTGGTTGTGACCGCCGTCACCAGCGTTTATTACGGGAATAGTCGCATTTCTGGAAGCAACTAAAGGTGCGCCCTCCTTGGGGTGGCGCATTGCGATAATGTCCGCATAGCAGCTTATGGTCTTCGCGGTATCTGCTACGCTTTCGCCCTTTGCCGCCGAGGAGCTGTTAGCCTCGGAAAAGCCGATTACATTGCCGCCCAGCTCATACATTGCCGCCTCAAAGCTGAGGCGTGTGCGGGTGGATGGCTCAAAGAACAACGTTGCCAGCTTTAATCCGCGGCACTTTTCCTTATACGCATTGGGGTTTGCGATTATATCGTTTGCGGTGTTAATAAGCTCCTGAAGCTCGTCCGTGGAAAAGTCCAGAATATCTATAAGGCTTCTCATGCTTTTGCCTCCGAAATCCAGCTTTCGTCTGAGGGATTGTTGCGGAATGCAATGAGTCTTGCAATATCCTCGGACTTGATATAACCCTCCTCTGCTGCAACCTCGGCGATTACGTCAAAGTTGGTGAGGGAGATATTTTTCACTTCTGCTTCTGCAAGACGCTCAAGGCCTTTCTTCATGCCGTAGGTAAAAATGCTTGCAACGCCGAGAACTTCCGCGCCTGCTTCGCGCAGAACATTTACTACTTCAATAACGCTTCCGCCGGTGGAGATAAGGTCCTCGATAACGACTACCTTCTGTCCTTTTTCCAGCTTGCCCTCGATCTGATTCTTTCTGCCGTGGTCCTTTGCACCGGAGCGCACATAACCCATGGGCATGCCCAGAATATGTGCGGTGATTGCCGCGTGAGCAATACCGGCTGTGGATGTTCCCATAAGAACCTCTGCCTCGGGGTAGTTTGCCTTTACGACCTCCGCAAGTGCGTTTTCAACATCGTTTCTGACCTCAGGTGCGGTGAGGGTCAGGCGGTTATCGCAATATACGGGGCTTTTAATGCCGCTTGCCCATGTGAAGGGCTCGTCGGGTCTGAAAAATACTGCCTTGATTTTCAGCAGGTCTTTTGCAATTACTTTTTCTATCATCCTACAAACTCCTTTACGCATCTTCTGTATGCGGCGACGGGGTCTGCCGCCTGAGTGATGGGTCTGCCGACTACGATATAGTCAGAGCCCAGTTCTTTTGCTTTTTCGGGAGTGGTAACGCGCTTCTGATCTCCCACATCGCCGTCCGCGAAGCGCACGCCCGGGGTTACCGTAAGGAAGCTTTCGCCGCAGACGGAGTGCACCTTTCCCGCTTCCAGCGGTGAGCACACGACGCCGTCGAGCCCTGCATCCGCCGCGTTTTTAGCGTAGCTCATAACGGTCTCGTCCAGAGTCTTATTGATTAAAAGCTCGGACTGCATGGTTTCCTCATCCGTGGATGTAAGCTGAGTAACGGCTATGAGCAAAGGACGTGTGCCGTCGTCGCGGGTCAGTCCATCGAGAGCGGCTTCCATCATACGCTTTGTTCCCGCGGCGTGGAGGTTGCAGATATCAACATCCAGCTTTGAAAGAACTCTCATGGCTTTTTTAACCGTGTTGGGAATATCGTGAAGCTTGAGGTCGAGAAAAATCTTGTGACCCCGCGCCTTTATGTCCTTTACGATCTGCGGTCCCTCGGCATAGTAAAGCTCCATGCCGATTTTCACAAAAGGCTTTTCCTCTGTGAATTTATCGAGAAAATTAAAGGTTTCCTCTGCGCTGTTAAAATCGCAGGCAACTATTACATCTTTACCCATTGTGGCTGCCTCCTATAATTTCTTTCAGTGATACTATTCCGTGCTTTTCCATAACCGCGGGAAGTTCGTTAATTATGTCGCGGCAGGCATTGGGATTTGCCAGATTTGCCGCGCCTACCTCAACTGCCGTTGCGCCTGCAAGCATCATTTCAATGACATTCTCGGCACTCTGAACTCCGCCCACGCCGATTACGGGGATGTTCACCGCCTGTGATACCTGATAGACCATTCTGACTGCAAGGGGGAACACCGCAGGGCCCGAGAGTCCGCCGGTCACATTTGCAAGCACGGGCTTTCTCGTTTTCAGATCTATGCGCATTGACAGAACGGTGTTTATAAGGCTTATGCCGTCAGCGCCCGCTGCTTCAACCGCCTTTGCTATTGCAACAATGTCGGTAACATTGGGTGTGAGCTTTACTATAAGCGGTTTTGTAACGACCTTCTTTACCGCGCGGACAACCTCCGCTGCAGCTTCGGGGTCTGTTCCGAAGCTCATGCCGCCGCCATGAACGTTGGGGCAGCTTATGTTGAGCTCAATCCAGCCGACCATATCCACTGCATTTAGCTTTTCGCAGGTATACACATAGTCCTCTATCGAAAAGCCGCTGACATTTGCCATGACTTTCTTGTTGAAAACCTTTTGAAGTCTGGGAAGCTCTTCGTTTATAACCGCGTCAACTCCGGGATTCTGAAGTCCTACGGAGTTAAGCATGCCCGATGAGCAATCGGCAACACGCGGCGTGGGATTTCCCGCGCGGGGCTGCCGGGTCGTGCCCTTAAAGGAGAATGTGCCCAGCATGTTTATATCGTAAATATCCGCAAATTCGAGACCATATCCGAATGTGCCCGATGCGGGGATTACGGGATTATCCAGTTCAATTCCGCAGAGGGATACTTTCATATTCACCATATGATTTCCTCTCTTTTCATAACGGGTCCGTCCTTACAGATGCGCTTTAAGCCCACCTTTGTTTCGCAGGTGCAGCCCATACATGCGCCGAAGCCGCATCCCATGCGCTGCTCAAAGCTGAACTCGCCCTCTGTTTTTGCAACAGCGTTTATCGCATCGAACATAGCCTCGGGGCCGCAGGTGTAAAAGTAGCTGTAGCTGAGCTTTTTCATCGCATCGGTGACAAAGCCCTTTTCACCGTAACTGCCGTCTGCGGTAGTCACGATAACATTGGCGCCGATTGACTTAAATTCTTCCTCATACACAACTTCGCTGCGGGTATTGAAGCCGAGGATGACGGTGGGGTTTTCGAGCTTCTTTGCGAGCAGGTACAAGGGCGTAAAGCCCATGCCTCCGCCGATAAGCAAAGGCTTCTCCCCTGCTTTGGATACATCGAAGCCGTTGCCCAGACCGGTCAGCAGGCTCAGACTGCCGCTTCCCATTCTGCTCAGGGCCTCCGTGCCTCCGCCAACCACTCTGTAAACGACAGTCAGCTTATCTTCCTCCGCATCGCAGACGGAAAGGGGTCTGCGCAGGAAAAATCCATCCAGTTTAATATTAACAAACTGGCCCGGCTTTTCTATTGCGCTTGCATCGCCCTTCAGCGAAAGACGGAAAACGTCTTTCGCTATGGGCTCATTTGAAATTATCTCAAATATAATTTCTTTCATTATGCGTCGATGGTTGAAATGGTGAGAGTGGTTTCCTCGAGAACATCCAGCAGAACGCGTACGGTGTCCAGAGAGGTAAAGATAGTTACATTGTTTTCTATTGCGCAGCGGCGGATTGCAACGCCGTCGTCATAGTGAACGCCGGACTGGATTGCGCGGGTGTTTATTACATAGCTTACGTAGCCTGCGCGGATAGAGTCGAGGATTTCATTGCTGCCCTCGCTTATCTTGCCGCGGACACGGGTGCGGATACCGTGGTCTTTGAGGAAGTTTGCGGTGCCGATGGTTGCTTCGATATTGAAGCCCATATCGTAGAAGCGGCGTACCAGAGGCAGAGCCTCTTCCTTATCCTCGTCGGCAAGGGTTACAACCACGGTGCCGTAGTTCTGAACCTTCATGCCGGAAGCTACGAGAGCCTTAAGCATTGCTCTGTGGAGCTTATTGTCATAGCCTATTGCCTCGCCTGTGGACTTCATCTCGGGAGACAGGTAAGCATCGAGACCCTTGATTTTGTTGAAGGAGAATACGGGAACCTTTACATAGAAGCGTTTCTTCTCTTCAGGGTAAATTCCGAAGATGCCCTGCTCCTTAAGGCTCTTGCCCATGATAACCTCGGTTGCGATGTCTGCGAGGCTGTATCCGGTTGCCTTGGAGAGGAAGGGAACCGTACGGGAGGAACGTGGGTTAACCTCGATGATATAAACATCGTCGTTTTCGTCAACGATGAACTGGATGTTGTAAAGACCGACAATGCCGATGCCGAGACCCAGCTTCTTTGCATACTGCAGGATTGTGCCCTTTACCTTATCGGAAATGCTGAAGGTGGGATATACGCTGATGGAGTCGCCGGAGTGAACGCCTGTACGCTCAACAAGCTCCATGATGCCGGGAACAAAGACGTCAATGCCGTCGCAGATTGCGTCGACTTCAACTTCCTTACCCTGAATGTACTTGTCGACCAGAACGGGCTTATCCTCATCGATTTCAACAGCGGTCTTGAGGTAGTGGCGCAGATGCTCGTCCTTGGAAACTATCTGCATTGCGCGGCCGCCCAGAACGAAGGAGGGGCGAACAAGAACGGGGTAACCGATCTCATTTGCTGCCTTGATGCCGTCTTCAATGTTGGTAACTGCCTTGCCTGCGGGCTGAGGAATACCAAGGTCCTTAAGAACCTTTTCAAAGCTGTCGCGGTTTTCAGCGCGCTCGATTGCTTCGCAGTCGGTGCCGATTATCTTAACGCCGCGCTGCATGAGAGGCTCGGCAAGATTGATTGCGGTCTGGCCGCCCAGAGTTGCGATAACGCCCTCGGGCTGCTCAAAATCGACTATCGCCATAACATCCTCGGGAGTCAGAGGCTCGAAATAGAGCTTGTCAGCAGTGGTGTAGTCGGTGGAAACGGTTTCGGGGTTGTTGTTGATAATGATTGCTTCGTAGCCTGCGCGGCGAATTGTCTGAACCGCGTGGACGGTGGAGTAGTCAAACTCAACGCCCTGACCGATGCGGATAGGACCTGCGCCCAGAACGATAATTTTCTTCTTATCGGTAAGGCGGGAGTCGTTCTTGCCCGAGTATGAGGAATAGAGATAAGCAATGTATTTTCCGGTGTGCAGAGTGTCAACCATGCGGAAGGCGGGAGTTATTCCAAGCTCCTTGCGGCGCTGGTAAACGGAAACCTCGTCGGTCTTCCAGAGACGTGCAATATAGGCATCGGAGAAGCCCATTTTCTTTGCTTCAAGAAGAGCATCCTTATCCCAAGGCTTTGCGGAAAGTCCGTTCTCCATATCGATCATTTCCTTGATGCAGTCAAGGAACAGCTCGGTAATCTGGGTGACCTCGTGGATTTTCTCGGTGGTGACGCCGCGGCTGTAAAGCTCAGCGATTGCAAAGAGGTTATCGGAGCGGAACTCGGAGATGTAATCGATCAGCTCTTCATCGCTCATATCGTCGAACTTGGAAACATACAGGTGCTTTACTCCTGCCTCGAGAGAACGGGAAGCCTTGAGGAAGCATTCGCAGAGATTTGATCCGATTGCCATAACCTCGCCCGTAGCCTTCATCTGTGTGCCGAGGGTGTTGGGGGCATCGGTGAACTTGTCAAAGGGGAAGCGGGGGAACTTTGCAACAATGTAGTCGAGGCTGGGCTCGATTGCTGCGGTGCCGCCTGCAACGGGGATGTCCTCCAGTGCCATGCCCATTGCGATCTTTGCGGTTACGCGTGCGATGGGGTAGCCGCTTGCCTTGGATGCAAGTGCGGAGGAACGAGAAACGCGGGGGTTAACCTCGATGAGGTAGTACTCGCTGGAGTTGGGGTTGAGTGCAAACTGAACATTGCAGCCGCCCTCTATCTTGAGCTCACGGATAATCTTGATTGCGCTGTCGTTGAGCATCTTCAGGTCGTGGTCATTAAGAGAAAGGATAGGAGCAACGACGATGGAGTCACCGGTATGAACGCCGACGGGGTCGACATTTTCCATGCCGCAGATTGTAATTGCGTGGTCGTTGGAGTCGCGCATTACCTCGAACTCGATTTCCTTGTAGCCCTTCACGCTCTTTTCGATAAGGACCTGATGCACGGGAGAGAGCATGAATGCGTTGTGGCCGATTTCGAGAAGCTCTTCCTCGTTATTTGCAAAGCCGCCGCCTGTGCCGCCGAGAGTGAATGCAGGGCGCAGAACTACGGGATAGCCGATTTTCTCTGCCGCAGCTTTTGCTTCTTCGATGTTGTAGGTTATCTCTGAGGGGATGGTGGGCTCGCCGATTGACTGGCACATTTCCTTGAACAGTTCTCTGTCTTCTGCGCGCTCGATGCTCTCGCTGCTGGTGCCGAGAAGCTCTACGCCGCATTCCTTCAGAACGCCCTTTTTCTCCAGCTGTACTGCAAGGTTAAGACCTGTCTGGCCGCCTATGCCGGGCACGATTGCGTCGGGACGCTCGTAACGGAGGATTTTTGCGATATACTCAAGAGTCAGAGGCTCCATGTAAACCTTATCCGCGATGGTTGTATCAGTCATAATGGTTGCGGGGTTTGAATTGCACAGAACGACCTCGTAGCCCTCTTCTTTAAGAGCGAGGCATGCCTGAGTGCCCGCATAGTCAAATTCAGCTGCCTGACCGATGACGATCGGGCCTGAGCCGATTATCAGTACTTTCTTAATGTCTGTTCTCTTTGCCATTTTCATTTCCTCCATTTATCTATATATTTTTTTACCATTATAAAAAGTCGCAAGGCATTTGCCGAAGACTTTTTCACCCGCAAAGGGCGTTGCTCTTCCCATGGTCTTAAAGTCCTCGGGGTTTATTTCATATTCCGCGTCTAAATCCCACACGGAAAAATCATTGCCCAGCGGTATATTAAATCTCTGTCTCGGATTGACAACCAGAAGCTCCATAAGCCTTTCCAGAGAGATTATTTCGTTCTTTACAAGTTTGGTGTACAGAATCGGAAACGCGGTTTCGAGTCCTACTATACCGAACGCGCTGCCTTCAAGCCCCTTTGCCTTTTCCTCTTTTGAGTGGGGCGCATGGTCGGTTGCGATCATGTCAATCGTGCCGTCGATTATGCCGGCGATGAGAGCCAGCCTGTCCTGCATGCTTCTGAGCGGAGGATTCATTTTGAATCTGCCGTCCTCCTGCAGGTCATTCTCGTCAAGCACAAGGTAATGCGGTGCGGTTTCGCAGGTGACATCAACGCTCTCCGCCTTGGCTTTTCTTATGAGTGAAACGCTCTCTCTTGTGGATATATGGCATACATGATACGCACATCCCGTTTCCTTGGCAAGCTTCAGGTCGCGCTCAATCTGCTTCCATTCGCTCTCGGAGCATATGCCCCGGTGATTATGCGCTTTTGCATACCTTCCATCATGTATGTATCCGCCGCGAAGCAGCTCGTTAACCTCGCAGTGGGCAACTATCATCTTCCCCATTGCTTTAGCCTTCAGCATTGCCTCGCGCATCATATCATCGGACTGCACGCCCTTGCCGTCATCGGAGAATGCGATTGCTTCGCCGAGCTCATGGAGCTTTGCAAGCTCTTCCCCTTTTTCTCCCACCGTTATCGCCGCGTAAGGATAAACAGCAATGCAGGCATCTTTTTCTATGATTTCCGTCTGCTGCTTCAGATGCTCTGCCGAATCGGGAACGGGGTTTAAGTTTGGCATGGTGCATACTGCGGTATAGCCGCCTACCGCTGCGGCAAGAGTTCCGGTTTTTATGGTCTCTTTATAAGAAAAACCCGGCTCTCTGAAATGTACATGCACATCACAGAAACCGGGAAAAACAGAATATTTATCCTTATCGGGGCCAAATGAGGAACAGTCAAGAGAGGCAGCAATGCTGTCCTTGTTTTCCATGTTGTATTTTTCGATGAATTTCATGTTCATAAAAACTTCTCCCGAAAAAAGAAAATGCCCTGCACTTACGGCAAGACAGAATATGACTAAACGGCGGACTTCCTCCACCTTCATATTAACTTCATCTTGCCGATATCTCGTATCAACTTAAAGACCTAAGCAAGTATACCAAAACCGACACATATTGTCAATTGTACAATGTCACTAACATAGGACCTTCAGGCACGTTTTTGTTGTAAAAAACGAAGGCATCCGTCTGATGCCTTCGTCATAAATCAAAGCTGATTTTTAATTGTATCGACCCGCTCCTTCAGTGCCTCGATAAACAGTGCCGCGTCGAGTGAATATGCCATGCCGTCAAAGCCGCGCTTATAGCCTGCAACAACCGCATCGGTGTTGCCAGCAAAGAAAATGCAGAACTTGCCTGCCGCATGGCATGCGTTTATTATGCGGTCAATGGCTGCCTGAAAATCAGGGTTGCCGAAGTCACCGGGAATACCCATTGAAATGCTCAGGTCATAGGGGCCGACGAATATGCCGTCAACGCCGTTGAGTGCGACAATCTCTTCGATGTGCTCGAGCGCACCGACTGTTTCGCACTGGGGAATGAGCATGGTCTCCTCGTTGAAGTGAGCCATGGTCGCGGGAACGCCGCCGACAATGTCAAAGCCCCATCCGTCCTTGCGGCTCGGGCAGAATCCGCGCTCGCCGATGGGATAGTATTTTGCATATTTGATAAGCTCTTTTACCTGCTCAACTGAGTGAACGTTGGGAACGATCAATCCCTGAGCGCCCACGTCAAGAAGCTTCAAAACTGCGGGGCGTGAGGTATCACGCACGCGGCAGAGAGGAGTGAGACCTACAAGCTCCGCTGCGCGGATAAACTCTGCGCTGCTCTCGGCTTCTATGGGAGAGTGCTCATTGTCTATGATTACAAAATCAAATCCGCAGCGGCCGAGACATTCCATAATGCTGACGGAACAGGTATCAAAAAATATGCCCAGAGGCTTTTCCTTATTAATAAGCTTTTCTTTCAATTTATTCATGGTGTTTTTACCTTTCAATATATGATTTAAAATTATAATCTCAGTTGACAATCAATGTCAACGCAAATATAATTGCTTTATCAAATAAAGGAGAATTATTATGACACTTTTTGAAATATACCGCAGCGTAAGTACCAAGGCAGTCGCCCTGCAATACGGCGAGCTTCAGTTCACATACGCGAAATACCCCGGTCTTGAGGACATAGAAAATCCTGCCGTGATACTGAGCAATATGTCTCTTGAGCTTGAGCCCTTCGTTTTTGATGAAAACGAGCTTCCGCAGTCAACTCTGGACGAGCTGATAAACGCCTTTGCCGATTTTCAGGAGGCATTTGATGTCGATTTGGACGAAGAGATTGAGGGGCTTAAGGCATTCGTAAAATAATCCGGATATGAAAAAATCGAGGAATTTTATTCCTCGATTTTTTTCTTGTCAGCTTCTTCTCTCTTTTTGAGCTCTTCTATGCTGAACATATTCTTCTTTTCTTCTTTTTTATCGCCGCAGAACACGGCTTCGTCATTCTGCCAGCCGCGATCCAGCAGCCAGTAGACAGGGATTTTAACCTCGTCGCCTTCTTCGGGGCTGGGCTCGGTGCTGCGCTTGAACTTGAGCTTGGTTTCGTATTTCTTCAGGTCTGTGAGTGTGAAGCCGAGGCCCATTTCCTCTGCTATGGGGATGAGCACATCCTCGACTACATATTCTCTTATCTCCGTGCTTCCGGGATATGCGTCCTCGGCAGCCTGAACCTTTGCTCTGAGCTCGGGATCGGAGTCATAAAGCTCAAAGAATTTTACAACATTTTCGTTCATATTTAAATCTCCTAAATTATTAATCTTTTACATCAGGCGCTCAATCCTTGATAACGGTTCTTCCGCCGTGAATTTCCAGACGGTTTTCGCAGTACAGGATTATTGACTTGGGCAGGATCTTCCATTCGGCTTCTTCCATTATTCTGCGTGCAAGTGTTTTTTCGGTATCGCCCGGGAGAATATCCACAGCCTGCTGCATGATGATGGGGCCTACGTGTCCGTCAACATCGGCAAAATAAGCCGTTGCGCCCGTCAGCTTGCTTCCGCGCTCAAGCACCGCCCTTACGGGGTCTTCCTCATTTTCGCAGGAGGGGATAAGCGCGGGATATGTTCCGATTATTCTGTTCCTGAACTGGCTGGAAATAACGCCGAGCGGCATCTTATATCCCGCAAGCACAACAAGATCAATATCCATATCCTTAAGCTTGGCTGAGATTGCCATGCTGTATGAAAGCTTTGTGGGGAAATCTTCGGGCTCAACCGCAAACGCGGGGACCTTTGCGTTTCTCGCTCTGCGCATAGCATAAGCATCCTGCTCCGTGCATATGACAGCAACCAGCTCAAAATTCGGTATTTCATTAAAATACATCGAATCAAGTATTGTCTGCAATCTGGCTCCGTCGCCGGAAACCAGTATGGCCGTTCTGATCATATTATCTCCCCCCATCAGTTTTGCTTTTCCATAAGCTCCACGGCGGTTTCTATGTTAATACGCTCCGCCATGAGCACCTTTTCCATTTTCTCGCTGAACGCTTTTTCTCCAGAGGACGAGCACACATCGTCTATGCGCCGTTTAAGCTCCTCCGCTTTAAATGTCGAAAGCTCCAGACATTTTCCGCCGCCGATATATTCCGTAAACGAAGAAACCTTCGGGTCATAGCTTACGCCGATAATAGGCGTGCCTCCGTTTGCGGCAAAGAGCAGACAGTGAAGCCGCATTGCAACCGTGAGCCTCATTTTTGAAAGTATACCGATTGCAAGCTCCGGCGTTTCAATCCCGGGAAGTACAACTCCCGGCACACCCGAAAGCTCTTTCACCTTTTCCGCAACAGGGGCATCCTGCCCGTGGTTTATCGAAAGGTATACGGGCACAAGTCCGTAGGTACGGTAGGCGTAGCTTGCGCATTCGGCAAACTCGCCCGCCTTTTCATCAAAGCACTGCCAGTCTCTCAGGCCGAAGCATATATACTCTCCGCCCTCGAGTCCGTTTTTGGCCATGAACTGCGCTGTTTCATCGTCGCTGCATTTTCTCAGCGAAAGCACAGGGTCGGCGGCAAGCGCGATTTTAGGTTTGTCAACGCCGATGCTGTTCAGCAGCTCAACGCTGTCCGGATCGCGCAGAGTTATTGCATCGACATAATCATTCAAGGTTTTTCTTGTCTGCTTTATATCTCCGCCATAGTTAATAGGACCTATTCCGCAGCCGAACATCTGCACCCTGCAGCCGTTTTTCTTGGCAAGGCGGATTGTGTAAAGATAATACCAGAGGCTTCTGCGGCTCGTTACGTCCTGAATGAGACTGCCGCCGCCATTTATATAGAGCTTTGAAATTTTGAAAAGCTCTTTCATTTTCCTGATATTGCCGCGGCTGATAGCATCAACATCATGCTCAATCTGAGTGCGCTTAGGCGACTTTGACACAACGGTTATCTGAACATCGCCGCCCATGCCGCGAAGCTCGTTCAGGAGCGCCGTAAGTATGGCTTCATCGCCCATGTTTCCGTGGCCGTAAGCACCGCAGACAACGATTCTATCCCGCTCATTCCTGAGTTTCTTTTCCCAGCGGGCAAGAACGGTTTCGTATATTTCAATCTGTCGTCGGCAGGTGCTGTCGGTTGAATAATACTTCTTCGCCTTTTCATAGACCGCATCGGCCAGTCGGTGTCTTAAATCCGCATCATCTGCCAGCAGGCAAAGCTCCTCGGCAAGCTTTTCGTAATCGCCCACACCAAACAGCATACCCGTAACTTTGTTTTCTATGAGCTTCGGAACACCGCCCACGGGAGTGCTCAGCGTCGGCACATGGGCTCTTGCCGATTCCGTCACACTGTAAGGAAAGGTTTCGGACAGAGAGCTGACGATATTTATATCGATTGCCGAATAATATCCTTCCATTCCATGCAGCCAGCCTGCAAAGAAGATTTTATCCTCCACGCCTTTTTCGCGTGCAAGATTTTGGAGCATCTCTCTTTCCTTGCCGTCACCTGCGATAACAAGGCGGAGCTTATCGTTTTTTCCTGCCGCTTCGGCAAAGCCCCGGACAGTCGTTGCAACATCCTTTACCGCATCAAATCTTGCGGCAATACCGACGACTACATCATCGTCTTTAAAGTCACAGCCGATTTCCTCAAACCATTCAGCTCGGCTTATCCCGCTCTGCGGTGCGGAAAAATCCACGCCGTTATATATGGCAAAAAGCTCGTTAGGCTTAAATCCGCGCTCTATAAGTGTGTCGCGCATGCAATCGGAAACGCAGACATGGTAGTCCATTTTTCTTAATGACGCAGCATTCAGAACGCCGTAGGTCATCTTTGCAACGGGTCTGCCCAGATAGTCCAGCTTATAGTCACTGTGGACAGTGCTGATAAAAGGAATCGAAAAATGCTTTTTAAGCAGCGCGCCGACAAGGTTTGCACGGCTTCCGTGGCAGTGAACCAGATCATAGCCGCCCTTTTCTATGCGTTCGCGGGTCTTGCCGAGCGCATCCGTAAAGTTCCCGTCATACACCGTAGTTGGTATGCCCAGTTCACGCGCATCGCGGGAGAATTCAGCTTCCATGTAGCACACGAGGTCGGCCTGAATATTTTTATTTAAATCCGAGAGAAGCGACAGGACGTGGGTCTTCGCGCCGCCCGAGTCGCCGCCCGAAATGAGATGCAAAACTTTCACATTAACCTCCGCTTGTTAAATGCGGAAAAATAATATATAATGGTCTATATTTTTCTGCTTATCTTTCGACACTATTAAATTATACATGATAAAAAACAATAGTCAACGAAGGTAACAAATTATGACTGATAATATTTGAGTGGTAACAAATTATGACTACTATCTATCTTATACGACACGCCGAGGCTGAAGGAAACCTGTACAGATTTGTTCAGGGGCACTACAACAGCGAGATTACCGGCAAAGGACTTCAGCAGATTCACGCCCTTAAAAAGCGCTTTGAAAACATCCACATCGATGCGCTTTATTCCAGCGACTTAAAGCGCACTCTTATGACCTCCACCGCCATAACCGTCAACCACGGTCTTGAGCCCGTCATCGAGCCTCAGCTGAGAGAGATTTACATGGGCATATGTGAGGGCAGAAGCTTCGGCGACATGGGGCATATGAACCCGCAGATGATGTATTATTTCAACAACGACCCGGACAAATGGCGCGCCGAAGGAGCCGAAAGCTTTGCCGAGTGTACCGAACGAATCTACGCCGCCGTAAGTGAAATTGCCGCAAAGCACGACGGGCAGACGGTTGCCGTTGTAAGCCACGGCATGGCCATAAGAAGTCTTCTTGCAAAGATACTGGATGTTAAATCCGAAGACATCCGTTCCCTGCCCCACGGCGACAACACAGCCGTCAGTCTCCTGCACTATGAAGACGGTAAATTTGATGTTGAATACTACAACGACAACTCTCATCTTCCCGAGGAGCTGAGCACCTTCGCGAACCAGACATGGTGGCGCAAGGAGGCAGACGGCAAGGACGATGCAAACCTGCGTTACGAGCCCTTTGACCCCTATGAGGATCACGAGCTTTATTCCGCCTGCTACGCCGATTCATGGCGCGCCGCCCATGGAAACACCCTCGGTTTTTCACCCGAGCCCTATGTTCTGGATGCGATGAAGCACCACGACATTGACGAAAAATCCCTTGTTGCCGTTCTGCGCGGCGAGGATGAGTTCGTCGGTCTGCTTGAGCTCGACCCCGAAAAGGGTAAGGGTGCAGGCTATGGCTGGTTAAGTCTTCTTTATCTGCGCTCCGACTGCCGCGGTATGGGGCTCGGAGTTCAGCCTTTGGGCTATGCGATTATTTACTATCAGATGCAGGGCAGAAAATCCCTGCGGCTGAATGTATCCTCAGAAAACACCCACGCCATCGGCTTCTATGAGCACTATGGCTTTGAAATAATCGGCAAGGAGCCCGGCTGCGGCGCTCCCCTTTATCTCATGGAGAAGAAGATTCGATAAAATGTGGTTAGACAAGGCATCGGTTAAAAAGCTGAATATTGAAAACCGGCGCATTATAGTCATATCCGACATTCACGCAAATCTGCCCTACTTCAAGGCGCTTCTTGATAAAGTCGGCTTTTGCGATGACGACCTTCTCATCCTTGACGGAGATTTTCTCGAGAAGGGTGAGGACAGTCTCGGCACGCTGCGCTATATCATGAAGCTTGCCGAGAAAGGCAACGTCCATGCGATTTGCGGAAACTGCGATTCATGGGCGGAGATAATCGACGGCGAAACCTATTTTGTACCACCCAAGCTTCTGAAATACATGCTGTTTCGCAGGGGCGGTATCTGCTGGGATATGTTCCGTGAAATGGGGCTTGAAATAAGCGAGGGTATGGATCTTGAGTCATACATGCCTCAGCTTGCCGAGCAGTTTAAAGCCGAGTGGGATTTCCTCGGCGGTATCCCCCAAATAATCGAAACGCCCCACTACACATTTGTCCACGGCGGCATTAAGCCCGACATTCCTCCTGAAGAGCAGATGGCGGGAGATTGCATGAAGTTTGATAACTTCATGGGCAATGGCTACACATTCGATAAATGGGTAATTGTAGGCCACTGGCCCGTCATGCTCTATCTCGACGATCATGTTTGCGCAAACCCCATAATCGACAGAGAGCACCACATAATAAGCATCGACGGCGGCTGTGTCCTGAAAGACGACGGTCAGCTTAACGCTCTCATAATCCCCTATGAGGGCAGCGATGACTTCAGTTTTGTCGCCTACGATCCCTTCCCCGTAAAAAAGGTCAGTACCTATCAGGCAAAGGGAGAGAAATCCTATTACATCCGCTGGGGCGATAACGAAGTTGAGGTATTGGAGCGCGGAGAGGAATTCTCCCGCTGCCGCCACATAAGAACAGGCTACGAAATGGACATACTCACGAAGTATCTCTATTCCGACGAAAAAATCTGCACAGTTAACGACAGCACCGACCTTATCCTTGAGCTCAGTCCCGGCGATGAGGTCAGTGTCATTGAAGAAACCTCCCGAGGATGTCTTGTAAAGCACAAGGGCACTTCGGGCTGGTATTTTGGAGAACTCGTATAATGGAAAACTTTGAATTTTTACCTGTATCGCAGGATGAGATGCACGAGCGCGGCTGGTGGTGGTATGACTTCCTGCTTGTAACGGGCGATGCATACGTTGACCACCCCAGCTTCGGTACCGCGGTAATTGGCCGCACTTTAGAGGCCGAGGGCTTTCGCGTTGCGGTGCTTGCCCAGCCGGACTGGCATTCGGCCGAGGCTTTTGCCGCATTCGGCAGGCCCAAGCTCGGCGTATTGATCGGCGCAGGCAACCTTGACTCCATGGTTGCCCACTACACTGCCGCAAAGAAGCGCCGCTCAGAGGATTTCTATTCCCCCGGCAAGAAGGCGGGACTGCGCCCCGACAGAGCCACAATCGTATATTCAAACCGCGCACGTGAAGCCTTCGGCTCCGATGTTCCGATTATTATCGGCGGTCTGGAGGCAAGTCTGCGCCGCTTTGCCCACTATGACTATTGGGACGACAAGGTACGCCGCAGCATTCTCGTTGATTCAGGCGCGGACATGCTTGTTTACGGCATGGGTGAATATGCCGAGCGCGAAATTGCAAAGCGCCTTAAAAAGAAAATTTCCGTTTCGCAGATGACCGACATCCGCGGCACGGCATTCCTTACATCCGACCCCGAGGACTGCGCTTTTCCTCATGTCACACTCCCCTCTTTTGAGGACGTCCGCGACAACAAGCGTCTTTACGCCGATACCACCCGCGTTGAGTATGAAGAGCATGACCCCGTTCGCGGAAAGGCAATGATTCAGGAGCACGCCGGAAGATACCTCATCGTCAATCCTCCCGCCATGCCCCTTACAACCGAAGAGCTTGACGTTGTAGCGGAGCTTCCATACACCAAGCAGTATCACCCCATGTACGAAAGCATGGGCGGTGTTCCGTCAATCGAAGAGGTCAAGTTCTCGGTCATCCACAACCGTGGCTGTTTCGGCGGTTGTAACTTCTGCGCGTTGGCATTCCATCAGGGCAGAATGGTAACATCCCGTTCACACGACAGCCTTATACGCGAGGTCACCGCGCTCACAAAGTTTCCCGACTTCAAGGGCTATATAAACGACGTCGGCGGTCCATCGGCAAACTTCCGTCACCATTCCTGCAAAAAGCAGGCCAAGTACGGTATGTGCCCCGACAAGCGCTGTCTCGCGCCCACCCCGTGTCCCAACCTCGATGCCGACCATTCGGACTATCTCGCGCTGCTGCGCAAGCTGCGCGCCATTCCCGGTATAAAGAAGATCTTTGTCCGCAGCGGCATCCGCTACGATTACATGCTGGAGGACACAAACGACAAGTTCTTTGAAGAGCTCGTCAAGTACCACATCTCAGGTCAGCTGAAGGTCGCGCCCGAGCATTGCATTGACTCCGTTCTCGACTATATGGGCAAGCCGCACATAGAGGTTTACGAGCGCTTCATGGACAAATACAAAAAGCTCAACAACCGCTTCAGCAAGGAACAGTATGTTGTTCCCTATCTCATGTCCTCCCACCCGGGCAGCACGCTCAACGATGCTGTCGCACTGGCTGAGTACCTTAACAAAATGGGCCGTCAGCCCGAGCAGGTGCAGGATTTCTATCCCACACCGGGCACAATTTCGACCTGTATGTATTACACCGAAATTGACCCCACCACCATGAAGTCAATTTATGTTGCAAAAACGCCTCACGAAAAGGCTATGCAGCGAGCGCTTCTTCAGTGGAAGCGCCCCGACAAGCGCAAGCTTGTTATTGAGGCATTGAAAGAGGCAGGTCGCGAGGACCTTATCGGCTACGGTCCCGAATGCCTTGTACGTCCCGACCACCCGCAAAGACCGAAGTCCGCTCCGGCGAAGAAGAAGGTCGAGCCCGCTCCCGTCAAAAAGCCCGCCAGCAAGAAGGGCTGGGCAAAGGCAAAGCCCAAGAAGAACAACAAGCCAAATCAGAACAAGAAGAGAGGAAAAGCAACATGAAGCAGACCCTCATAACCGCCATCTGGTATTACTTCGGTGCAGTCAGCATTCTTCTGTTCATTCTCATGGGTCTTGATAAACTCAAAGCCATAAAGAAAAAACGCCGCATCCCCGAAAAAGTACTTTTTCTCTTTGCAATCATCGGCGGAGCAGCAGGCGGAACTCTGGGCATGCTGTCTTTCCGTCACAAAACAAGACACTGGTATTTTGCTGTGTTTTTCCCTTTACTAATGGTTCTGCAGTTTCTGGGAATTATTTATCTGAAATTACATTAAAAAATGTGGGAGAGTGTTCTCCCACATTTTTTATTCATCGGCAATTCCGTCGTGCTTGAACAGCAGTGAAATGCACCACAGCGCCGCAAGACCGACGAGGGTATAAATTACGCGGCTGAGGGTTGCGGTCTGGCCGCCGCAGATCCATGCGACAAGGTCAAAGGAGAAAAGGCCTATGCTTCCCCAGTTGATGCCGCCGATGATTGTAAGAATCAACGCAATGCGATCGATAATCATATCAAAAACTCCTTTCCTCCGTTTATTTTGTCCCGACTGAGAACAAAAATTCAGGAAATTTTTTCGCTTCGACAAAAGTAGTGATAAAGCAACTTTTTTCGCTCTTTACAAGGCTCGTGCTTTGTATTATTCTTTAATCACAGCTTATCCAATTGGTTCCGAATTATTCGGAACCCGGCTCATATCTTTATCCCACAACCCTGTTTCAGACCGCAATTTTTTGCGGTCTACTTTTTTATATTTTCATATCCTCTTTCGGCAATATTTTTGTTCTTCATAGTATATCCTCAGATTTACATAATATTGCTTGGTCAAGGAGGAAAAATTATGCAAGCAACAAGGACAAGACCCGGAGTGCGTCGGGGAGGAATAGTCTATCTGCCGGTTGACGACATCGCACCGAATCCCGTTCAGCCTCGCAAACGTTTTGAAGACGGCGCCATATACGAGCTGTCTTGCAGCATTGCCGAATACGGAATTCTCAATCCGCTTACGGTACGTCTGCGAAACGAGCAGTATGAATTGGTTGCCGGCGAACGCAGGCTTAGAGCGGCAAAGCTTGCAGGGCTGATCGATGTTCCCTGCATATTGCTGGATGTAAGCATGGAGGACGCGAGTCTGATCGCGCTTATCGAAAATCTTCAGCGCCGCGATCTTGACTTCATTGAAGAAGCAAACGGCATATGTCAGCTCATAAAGCTATTCGGGCTGAGTCAGGAGGAGATTGCGCGACGAATAGGCAAATCCCAGTCGGCAGTCGCGAACAAGCTCCGCCTTCTTAAGCTTCCCGAGGATGTTCTCGAATCCCTGCGCGATAACGGCCTTACCGAGCGCCACGGCAGAGCGCTTCTTCGCCTTCCGGACGCTGACACTCAGCGAGAGGTTCTCAACCGCATAATCGAAAACCAGATGAACGTGGCGGCAACCGACAGCTACATAGATTCTCTTCTGGAAAAGCTCAATGCTGAGCCCGAGGACGAAAAGTCGGAACAGAAGAAAACCTTTATTATGAAAGATGTCCGCGTATTTATGAACACCATAATGCACGGGCTTGACCTTATGAAACAGGGCGGCATTGCCGCAGGAATGAAAAAGCAGGAAACCGAAAACGAGCTTATACTCACCATATCAATTCCCAAATCAGTGTAATTCGGACAAATTATCACCTCATAGCTTAATATGGGGTGATAATTTATGATAAGCTATTTTTCAGAGCTCAGATACAAGGAAGTTATTGACATTCATACAGGAACGCGGATGGGATATGTCTGCGATGCAGAGTTCGACGAAGCGGAGGGAAAGCTCACCTCTCTGATAACTCCGGGAAAGGCAAAGCTGTTCGGTCTTCTCGGTCGGGAAGACGACTATGTTTTCCCGTGGAGCTGCATAGCTCGCATGGGAACGGACATCATATTGGTCGAGCTTGACGCAAATCAGGCCAGAAGGCACCGTCAAAAGCAAAAATTTTTCGATTTTTCATTTAAAAATTCAATTTAACCCTTGAAAAAGGGCTTGAATTCTGATATTATATCAAGGCATTTCGCACGGGCGCGGACTTTTTCCCATGTGGCTACGGCTTGGGATAAGGGATGATGCGCTCGGAGGAAAAAACAAAAAATGGAGGAAAATCAAATGTCAGTAGTATCTATGAAGCAGCTGCTGGAGGCCGGCGTACATTTCGGTCACCAGACCAGACGCTGGAACCCCAAGATGGCCGAATACATCTACATGGAGCGTAACGGCATCTACATCATCGACCTGCAGAAGACCGTTAAGAAGCTGGAAGAGGCATACAACTTCGTTCGCGACGTTGCTGCAAACGGCCAGAGCATTCTCTTTGTCGGCACCAAGAAGCAGGCTGCAGAAGCAGTTAAGGAAGAAGCTTCCCGCGTAGGCATGTTCTACGTCAACGCTCGTTGGCTCGGCGGCATGCTCACCAACTTCAAGACCATGCGTACCCGTATCGACCGCCTTGCACAGCTCAAGAAGATGCAGGAAGACGGCACCTTCGATATGCTTCCCAAGAAGGAAGTCATCAAGCTCATGGGCGAGATGGACAAGCTCGAGAAGTACCTCGGCGGCGTAAAGGAAATGAAGAAGCTCCCCGGTGCACTGTTTGTTGTTGACCCCCGCAAGGAGCACAACGCAATTGCAGAAGCACGCAAGCTGCACATCCCCATCGTTGCTATTGTTGATACCAACTGCGACCCCGACGAAGTTGACTACGTCATTCCCGCAAACGACGACGCTATCCGTGCAATCCGTCTGATTGCTGCTACCATGGCAAACGCTGTTCAGGAAGGCCGTCAGGGTGCTGACGCTGAGGCAGAGGTCGAGGAGACCATGGCTGAGGCAGAAGCAGAGAAGGTTGAAGAAGAGTAATCTCTTAAACATTTTATAGGGAGCATGGTCTATGCTCCCTATTTTATACTAAATATTATAGGAGGAAAATGTAATGGCATTTACCGCACAGGACGTAAAAACTCTTCGTGAGATGACTAACGTCGGCATGATGGACTGCAAGAAGGCACTCACCGAGACCGACGGCGATATGGA
>R21__coassemble_147_pt1 | contig 59383 bp, 54 predicted proteins | sample R21__metabat2_low_PE_019 | metagenome-assembled genome bin R21 | reverse complement strand
AAAGAACCCCTTCTTTTGCTTAACAAAAAACGGAGTTCTTTGACAATCTGAAAAACCGAGCTCATAAGAGCTCGGTTTCTTTTTTACTCTTAACATTAAGAAGCACTATCGCCGAGAGGACAAGTATTATTCCCAAGGCCGAAAGCACGGTCAGCTTTTCATTATAGAATATCAACCCTACTATCGTTGCAACAACCGGCTCAATGGATGCCATGATGGACGCTTTGCCGTTTTCCAGACCCACAAGCCCGTAGGTATAAAGCATATAAGGAAGATAGCAGGTTACTACACCGGTAGCAAGGGCAAAAAGGAAGTTACCTGCATTTGCGGATACTACCGGGATAAAATCTCCTCCGCCGAAGAACAGAGAGCCTATACCCGCAAGCAGACAGGAATAAAAGTTAATTGTAAAGCTCGAGTAGCCGCGATTGAGGGCAAAGCGGCTGAATATGCTGTAAAGCGCATAACAGAAGCCCGCCCCGAGGCCGAGAGCAAGGCCGATTCCGGTTATGTGCTGCTCCCCTGCTCCGAGACCCGAAACAAGACAGCAGCCTGCAAAGGCTATTATCATTGCAAGCAGCTTGCGCTTTGTAAGCTTTTCCTTGAACAGCGGAACGGACATCAGAATCACAAAGCACGGAGCAGTATAAAGCAGAATTGCCGCCGCAGAAAGGCTCATATGGTCCATCGCCTTAAAGTAGCACAGGCCGAAAACAAGCAGCGATATTACGCCTGTTCCGATAAAACACCAGAAATCTTTCAGCTTAATTTTAAATGCGTTTCTGTCTGTGAGTAGAATCGTCACGGCAAAAATCAGCGCCGCGAAAATACATCTTACGGCAATACAACCGATTGCGGAAACGCCCATGCTGTCAAGCGTCCTGCGAAAAAATCCCATGAAACCCCAGAGCATTCCCGCCGCAACAACCGCAAACGTATATTTATTATTTTTCATATCTCTACCTTTTGTATATTAAAATGCTGAATAATAAAGCAGCCACATTTGTGACTGCTTTATTATCTGGTGCGGGTAACAGGGGTCGAACCTGCACGCTCTCGCACAAGAACCTAAATCTTGCATGTCTGCCAATTCCATCATACCCGCATGCGTGTTGTATAATAACACAACACTTTAAGCTTTGTCAATTGCGTCAAAATATGCGGTCAACTCATATATCAGTCGAATAAAACGCATATTTTCTTGACGATTTCGGAGTTGGTTTACATAAAAATGTAGTTTTCAAAGTCAAAATCCTTTAAAATCAACATAAAGGTTTATGGGAGATTGACATGAAAAAATTATCTTTATTATTGGCACTTATATTGGCCTTTTCTCTTACAATGCCCGCTTTTGCGGCAACATACGATATAATCGAAAGCACACACGGAACTCACGCAAAGCCCGGTACTACTGTCTATACCTACACTCAAAACGGAAAAACCGTCAGCAATACCAAGACTGAAGTTATAAACACCTGCCCTATGGCGAAGTTTAAAGACCTGTATCCGTCTATCTGGTGTCACGAAGGCATGGACTATGTTATAAGCCGCGGATACATGCAGGGCAAAACAGCCACGAGATTTGAGCCCGACAGCAGTATGACAAGGGCCATGATTGTTACTGTTCTATACAGAATTGCCGCTGATCTGGGTTTTGATGTAAGCACAACAGGCTCCCTGCCCTTTACTGATACGCCGCATGGCGTCTGGTATTACGACGCGCTCAAATGGGCATATAAGAATAATATCGCAAAGGGATTTACGAAAACCTCATTTGCGCCTAATAACACGGTAACAAGAGAGCAGATTACTCTGTTTATATACCGCTTTGCAGGCTTTATCGGCGACGATACCAAGGTAAGCGGGAGCGTTTCGAGCTTTACGGATGTTTCCTCTTTGTCCATTGAAAGCAAAAATGCGATTTCATGGGCAGTAGCTCACGGAGTATTAAACGGTTACTCAAACGGTGAAGTCAGGCCTAAAAACACAGCTACGAGGGCGCATTTTGCATCCATGCTCCAACGGTGGATGGACGGAAGGTGCACTTCCCACAGCTATAAGCTCACAAAAAGCATAAGTGCAACCTGCACATCCGACGGCGGTAAATACTACACCTGCTCAACATGCGGCGCGGATAAGTATGTTCGCATTCCCGCAGCCTCACACAAATACGGTGTAAAAGAAATCGCGATAAAACCTACTTGCACGTCAGACGGGAAATATAATCAGATCTGCGCAAGCTGCGGCAAAAAAATCAGCGGCAAAATTCCCGCTCTCGGTCACAGCTACGGCACAAAGCAGATAGGTAAGGCCGCAAACTGCACCGAAGCAGGTACATATGTAAAGGTATGCTCCAACTGCGGAGACAGAATAATCATTGACACAATCCCAGTAACTGAGCACAGCTACATTGAACATATTACAAAAAACGCTACATGCACCGAAACGGGAATTAAGGACAAAACCTGTTCAGTCTGCGGAAATAAGCTCAGCATTGAAATTCCCCTTGCTGCACACAGCTATGTTGACGGTGTTTGCGAAATATGCGGCAAATCTGCGCTTACAGCAATAAAGGTCACTGAACTGAGCGACGGCGACAACATCATAATCACTAATCCCGCAAGTATGCTATCTCTCGGCACTTCCGAAGAAGGATTATGTCTCAGTGCTGTTCCGGTATCTGAAATTGACAACAATATCAGCGTTGAGCAAGGTACAGTCATACTTACTGTTGAAAAAGCAGATAACGGTATATATTTTAAAAACCCTGACGGAACTTATCTCAGCTGCCTTATAACCGAAGACGGAAGCAAGCTGTGCTTCACAGAAACCAAATCTTCAAACGCTTGCTGGACCATAAACGGCAGTCAAATCATCTGCACTGCTAAAAGGCAATATCTTGAGTGCCGCAACAATTTCTTCGGATGTTATGATTTAGATTCACACAGCGACCATTTTGATATGGCATTCTACAAGCTGTCTTGAGGTATTGGATTAAGTAAATTAAGTGCCTCATAGTGCGGAGTTCAATTTTAGTCAATTTACCGATTGTACAAAAATTAAAAGTATTATATTATATGAGCGGTGATAAAATGGGCAGAATGATTGACAACTCAATAGTTGATTTCACGGCTGAGCTTGCATCGGGCGCTGCCGTGCCCGGCGGCGGCGGTGCGTCGGCGCTGGCCGGTGCTTTGGGTATTGCCCTGTGCAATATGGCTGGCAATATAAGTGCAAACGAAAAAAGGCCTGCACTATATGACTTGAACAAAGAAGCGGCTGCCTTGCGTTCGGAACTTCTCAGCCTTATTGACGAGGACGCGAAAAACTTTGCCCCCTTATCCAAGGCATATGCCAAGCCCAAGACAGACCCGGATTATGCCGAAACCATGCGCAGCGCAACTATTCAGGCATGCACCTCGCCTATGGCAATTATGCGTTGCTGCTGCAAGGTCATTGAGCTTTTGGAGAATACCATGGCACTTTGCAGCAAGCTTCTGCTTTCGGATATTGCCTGCGGTGCTTCTATATGCAGAGCTGCACTCGAAAGCGCAAGCTTCAATGTTTTCGTGAACACCAAAAGTCTTAGCAATGAAGATGCCTGTCCCCTTAACGCGGAGGCTGACGCCATGCTTAGCGAATATCTCCCCCGAGCGCAGAAAATTTCAGACAATATAAAAAACACACTCAGAGGATGTGCCGACAATGGCTGAGATACTATACGGCGCAGCTGTTTCAGATGCGCTTTCAGAAAAGCTGAAGCAGAAAACAGATGCCCTCAGGCAAAAGGGTATTAACCCGACCCTTGCAATAATAAGGCTTGGCGAAAATGAGAGTGATCTGTCCTATGAGCGCGGAGCAAAGAAAAAGTGCGAAGCGGTCGGAATAAACACAAACAGCATCGTTCTTCCCGAAACCTGTTCGCAGGAAGAGCTTATTTCAACAGTTGGGAATATTAACTCAGATAAAAGCATTCACGGCTGCCTTATCCTGCGCCCACTCCCAGATGGAATTGACGAACGGAAGGTTTGCGAAACTCTTTCACAGGAAAAGGATGTTGACTGCATAACTACCCGCTCTCTCAGTGCTGTGTTCACCGAAAGCGCCGAAGGCTATCCTCCCTGCACCGCCGAGGCCTGCATCGAAATTCTCAAGCACTACGGAGTTGAACTCTGTGGAAAGCTATGCGTGGTTATAGGGCGAAGCCTTGTTATAGGTAAGCCTGTTTCCATGATGCTTCAATCCGAAAACGCAACGGTTATAATGTGCCATTCAAAAACAGAAAACCTAAGGGAGCTTTGCTTGCAGGCTGATATTATCGTCTGCGCAATCGGCAGAGCCGGATTTTTAGACGATAGCTTTGTAAGCGGCAAACAGACAGTTATAGATGTTGGAATTAACCGCAGCACCGACGGCAAAATATGCGGCGATGTCAATTATGATTCGGTTGAGCCTTCTGTAAAGGCAATCACCCCCGTACCCGGCGGTGTGGGGCGCGTTACCACAACAGTTTTAGCCAAACACCTTGTTGAAGCTGCCGAAAAGACGGCTTTATAATAAAAATTTTAACGACAGAGTAGGATTCAGCGCGTTAAGTGCCGCGAGATGGGAAGTTGTTCGCGGACGAAGCATTTTATGCGCGGTGCTGTTTCCGCATCCGCTGCCACTTCAAGGCCAACGCCTTTCGTGGCAACTGTCACGAAAGGAGAAAACTTTGAAAACTAAAAAACTGACCACCGATGCCATCCTTGCCGCAATGTGTGCGGTGCTGGGGATGATATCACTCGACTTCGGTAACCTCAAAATTACCTTCGAGAGTCTTCCGATTATTATCGGTGCGCTTTTATTCGGTCCTGTTGACGGCTTTGCAATAGGCGGTATAGGCGCGCTTGTCTATCAGTTGTTGCGATACGGTGTTTCCGTTACAACAGTTCTGTGGATACTTCCTTATGCACTGTGTGGCCTGCTTGTAGGTGCGTATGCAAAAAAGAACGATTTTGAGCTCAACCAGAAAAAGCTTTGCTTTATTATCGTTGCTTCCGAGCTTATGGTTACGCTTCTCAACACATGCGTGATGTATATTGACAGCAAGATTTACGGCTATTACTCATTCGCATACATCTTCGGAACATTCATCCTTCGCATAGTAATAAGCGTCGCAAAAGCGCTTGTATTTACCGCTCTACTTCCCGCGCTTGTGAAACCGATAAAAAAGGCTATAAAATAAACGAAAACTCCCCTTTCGGGGAGTTTTTTTACATCATAAAGCTTTTAAGCTTTCTTTTATCGACAACGCGGTATTTCTTGCCTTCCTTCTGCACCGCTCCACCCTCAACAAGCGAATCAACGGCACGATAGAGGGACGCTCTTGATATATTCAATTCCGATGCAAGCTGAATCATGCTGAGCGGGAGCTCTGTGAAATTGCTCTCGCTGAGATTATCCGCGAAGAAGCTTGCAAGACGCTGTTCTGCTGTTCCGGCAGTAAGGAAACCGATCTTTCTGTTTAAAAACAGAATGCGCTCGGACAGATAGCGGATATAGTTTTCCGCAAGGCGATGGTCTCGCTCGATGCCGCGGCTTATCAGGCGCTGAGTAAAAAATATAATTCTGCAGGGTTCAACCACTCTCAGCTCAGTTGCGTATTCCTTTTCATCGTTATACAGCGCGGCGGCACCGAATATTGAACCTGCACCCAGCGTATTAATGATTATATAATGCCCGTCCGCGTTTTCCTTAAGTACACGCACAGTACCATCCAGTATTATCCCAAGGCAGCGGCGAAAACTGTTCCTGCTGTATATAAGCCGGTCTTTCTCATAATTCACGATCTCACATTCGGAGCCCGAAACCATTTTTTCGAGTACAGATTCCGCTATACCATGGAAAAGAACGGTGCGCATTATCGTCTCTTTGTCATTATTTGAAAGCTTCATTTTCCCTCTCGCTTTTGTCTCAATTGAGACATTTTATAGGTTAATTTTACGATAAATCTATATAAAGTCAAGTATTTATAAATAATTTGATTTTTGACAATATTCGCCAAAGTGTTAAGTACATATCAATATTGGATAAATTATTGTCATGGTGGTAAATTTTTTTAGAAAACATGGTGTTTTGTACGTATATTGATGAAAAATGTTGCGTTTTTTGCCGGATGATTGATAATTATTTCGCTTTTACGGCATTTTTGCAAATCTGTTTAAATTAACAAAAAAATAACTTTGCTTTACTTTTTGATTTTAAAGTGCTTTAATTTTTACATAGTTTAAGTGCTAATGAGCGTTTCGCTATAAAAAGGAAAGAAAGGATGATTTGATTGGTAAACGTAGATTACAAGTTCATCGACTCAGTACTCGAAAAGCACGAATGCAGCAAGACCATGACCATTGCAATATTGCAGGACGTACAGAAAGAATATAAGTTCCTTCCCAAAGACGCTCTTGCATACATTGCTGAGAAGCTCGGCACAAGCGAAGCTTCCCTCTTCGGTGTTGCAACATTCTATGAAAACTTCTCCCTTAACGAAAAGGGTAAGTACATAATCAAGTGCTGCAACGGCACCGCATGCCATGTCCGCAAATCCGATGACGTTCAGGAGGCTCTCTTTGAAGCAACCGGTCTGAAGCCCGAGGATCACATGTCCGCTGACGGCCTGTTCACCATTGAAAGAGTTTCTTGCCTCGGCGCTTGCGGTCTCGCACCTGTCTGCACTGTCAATGACGTTGTACACGCTCAGATGACTCCGGATAAGGTTCGCCAACTCATTTCTGAATTGAAGGAGGCTGAAGGAGTATGAAAATCGGTTCCCGTGAAGAATTAACTGCTCTGCGCAATGAATGGGCCAAGAAGCTGGCCGCACAGAAGAAGCAGATTCTTGTTTGCGCCGGTTCCGGCTGCGTTGCAGGCGGTTCTCTGGACGTATATGCACGCCTCAAAGAGCTCATGGAAGAGCGCGGCATTCAGGTCGACGTTGTTCTTCAGGAGCACATTGACGGCGATGAGCACGAGGTTGTCGGTCTGAAGAAGAGCGGCTGCCACGGCTTCTGTGAAAAGGGTCCTCTGGTTCGCATCGAGCCCGAAGGACTGCTTTACATCAAGGTTAAGGTTGAAGACTGCGAAGAGATCGTTGACGAAACCATCCTCAACGGCAATGTTATCGACCGTCTCGTATATCATCAGGACGGCGTAAGCTATAACAAGCAGGCTGATATCCCCTTCTACAAGCAGCAGACCCGTATTGCTCTTGAGCACTGCGGTCATATCAACGCAGAGAGCGTTGAGGAATATGTTGCTGTCGGCGGTTACGCTGCACTTGAGAAGGCTCTGTTTGACATGACTCCCGATGAAATCATCGAAGTCGTTTCCGATTCCGGTCTCCGCGGCCGCGGCGGTGCAGGCTTCCCTGCCGGCAAGAAGTGGGCTCAGGTTGCAGCACACAAGGAAGCTCCCGTTAAGTATGTTGTATGTAACGGCGACGAAGGTGACCCCGGCGCATTCATGGACCGCTCCATCATGGAAGGCGAGCCCCACAGAATGATTGAGGGCATGATCATTGCCGCACTTGCTTGCGGTGCTGAAAAGGGTTACATCTACGTTCGCGCAGAGTATCCTCTGGCTGTTCAGCGTCTGTCTATGGCTATCCAGTCTGCAGAAGAACACGGTCTGCTGGGCGAGAACATCCTCGGTTCCGGCAAAAACTTCACTCTCCGCATCAACTGCGGTGCAGGCGCATTCGTCTGCGGCGAAGGTTCTGCTCTGACCGCTTCCATCGAAGGCAATCGCGGTATGCCTCGTACCAAGCCTCCCAGAAGTGTTGATAAGGGTCTGTTTGAGGCTCCCACTTCCCTGAACAACGTTGAGACCTTTGCAAACGTTGCTCCCATTATCATTAACGGCGCTGACTGGTACAAGAGCTTCGGCACCGAGAACAACTCCGGTACCAAGGCATTTGCTCTTACCGGTAACATTAACAATACCGGTCTTATCGAAGTTCCCATGGGCACCACCCTCCGCGAGATCGTATTCAACATCGGCGGCGGCGTTAAGAACGGCGAATTCAAGGCTGTTCAGATCGGCGGTCCTTCCGGCGGCTGCCTGACCGAAGAGCACCTCGACCTGCCTCTGGACTTTGATTCCACCAAGAAGATCGGCGCTATCATCGGTTCCGGCGGTCTGGTCGTCATGGGCGACGACACCTGCATGGTCGAGATTGCACGTTTCTTCATGAACTTCTCCAGAAATGAGTCCTGCGGTAAGTGCACTGCATGCCGCGAAGGTATTCCCAGAATGCTCGCTATCCTCGAGAGAATCACCCACGGTAGCGGCACAATGGAAGACCTCGACAGACTTCAGGAGCTCGCAAATGTTGTTAAGAACTGCTCACTTTGCGGCCTCGGCAAGACTGCTACCAACCCCGTAATGAGCACCATTAAATACTTCAAGGACGAATACATTGCACACGTTCAGGACAAGAAGTGTCCTGCAGGCGTCTGCCGCTCACTGTGCACCATGTGGATCGATCCTGAGAAATGCATCGGCTGCACCAAGTGTGCACGTAACTGCCCTGTCGGCGCTATCACCGGCGAACTCAGAAAGCCGCATAGAATTGATCCCGACAAGTGCATCAAGTGCCGCGAATGTAAGAACGGCTGCCCGAAGCACGCAATAAAGGAGGTATGATCAGATGAAGAGAATGATTATTGACGGCGTTAGCTGCGATTTTGAGAACGAAAGAAATGTTCTTGAGGTTGCTCGCAATAACAGCATCGACATCCCTAACCTTTGCTACTGTGAAAACCTTTCCATATACGGCGGCTGCCGTCTGTGTGTTGTAGAAAATGAGCGCGGCGGCATCGAGGCCAGCTGCACCATGGTTCCCAAAGACGGCATGGTCATCAAGACCAACTCCGCAAAGCTTCGTAAGTATCGTCAGTCTCTGATTGAGCTGCTGCTCGCAAGCCACAGAACTGAATGCGCTACCTGCGACAAGTCCGGCAAGTGCAAGCTGCAGGAGTACGCAAAGCGCTACGGTGTTAACGAGGTACGCTTCCCCGTTGAGTACTGCAAAGAGCCTATTGATGACTCTTCTCCCTCTATCGTTCGCGATCCCAGCAAGTGCATCCTCTGCGGCAAGTGCGTAAGAGTTTGCTCTGAGATTCAGAACATCGGTGCTATCGACTTCTGCAACCGCGGCTTTGATACCTTCGTATCCTGCGGTCTCGGCAAGTCTTTGGCAGAGACCAAGTGCGTTGGCTGCGGCCAGTGCGCAGCAGTCTGCCCCACCGGCGCTATCACCGTTAAGAACGATATCCCCGATATGTGGAAGGCAATCCACGACAGCGGCAAGAAGGTCGCAGTTCAGGTTGCTCCCGCAGTCAGAGTCGGCGTTGGTGAAGAGTTCGGCATCCCCGCAACTCAGCCTGTAATGGGCAAGATCACCACCGCTCTCAAGCGCATGGGCGTTGACTACGTATTCGACACCTCCCTCACCGCTGACCTTACCATTATGGAAGAGTCCGCAGAGTTCCTTGATAAGCTGAACACCGGCAAGAAGCTGCCTATGTTCACCTCCTGCTGCCCCGGCTGGATCAAGCACGTTGAGAACACCTATCCCCACCTGATGCCTCAGGTTTCCACCTGCGGTTCTCCCATGGAGATGTTCGGTGCTCTTATCCGCAAGCAGTATCAGGATGAGGATATCTACTCCGTCGCAGTTATGCCCTGCACCGCTAAGAAGGCAGAGGCAAAGCGTCCTGAGCTCGTTAAGAACGACGAGAGACTCATTGATCTCGTACTTACTTCTCAGGAACTCGTAAGAATGATCGAGGAAGCAGGCATAAACTTTGCTACACTTCCCGACACCGAGCCCGATGCTCCCTTTGCTCCCTACACCGGCGCAGGCGTCATCTTCGGTGTTACCGGCGGCGTTACCGAGGCAGTTATCCGCCACGTTATCGGTGCTACCACCGGCGAGAGCATTGCAAAGGTTGCTGAATGCGGTGTACGCGGTCTTGAAGGCATCAAGGCATTTGAGGTTACCGCAGGCGATCTCACTCTGAAGATTGCTGTTGCAAACGGTCTCGGCAATGCTGATAAGCTCATCGAGAAGGTCGAAAAGGGCGAAGAGTTCTTCCACTTCATCGAGGTTATGGCTTGCCCCAACGGTTGTATCGGCGGCGGCGGTCAGCCCCAGAGTTGCAACGACCGCAAGGCAGAGCGTAATGTCGGCCTCTTCAACGCAGACGAAGCCTGCGAGCTCCGCTCCTCCGAGCAGAACCCCGCACTCGACGGCGTTTACAAGCTCCTCGGCAACGAGGTACACGAACTGCTCCATGTTCACTACCCCGATCACCACAGAGAGTAATTCATACAAATCTAAAAGCTCCCGTCATAAGACGGGAGCTTTTCCATATCAAATATAAAAACCTCCCGATTCTCATCGGGAGGTTTTCTTATTATTTTCTCAAAATAATATTGTCTTTATCCTTAAAAATGCTGTCTTCGGGGATTACGCCGCGAACGCAGGAAGTCGGATAAACGCTGACGCGGCGGCCGAGAACAGTGCCGGGGTTGAGAACGCTGTTGCAACCAACTTCAACGAAATCACCGAGGATAGCGCCCACCTTTTTGCGTCCTGTTTCAATCTGCTCGTCCTTATCCTTAATGACGACAAGAGTTTTATCGCTCTTAACATTACTTGTAATTGAGCCTGCGCCCATATGGGACTTATATCCGAGGATGGAGTCGCCCACATAGTTATAATGCGGGGTCTGGACATTATCAAAAAGGACTACATTTTTAAGCTCAACGGAGTTGCCGACAACTGCGTTTTTGCCCACAATTGCGCTGCCGCGGATAAACGCGCAGTGGCGAATCTCAGCGCCATGGTCGATTATGCAGGGACCGCCGATATATGCCGAGGGGAAAACCTTTGCATCCTTTGCAACCCACACATCATCGCCGCGCTTTTCATACTTGTCCTCGGGGAGAGTATTGCCAAGCTCAACAATGAAGGACTTTATATCATCAAGGACTTCCCAAGGATAGGTCTTGCCCTCAAACAGAGGTGCGGCTATGGTCTTGGAAAGGTCGAATAAATCGTTTATCTTGTACATTTTATTTCACCTTAATCAGTCTGCCGCACTGGCGCATTACATCGATTATATAGTCAACGCACTCTTCGCATTTCTCTGTGCTCTGAGCTTCAACCATAACGCGGAGAACGGGCTCAGTGCCGCTCTTACGCAGAAGCACTCTTCCCTCTGTGCCAAGCTCTGCTTCAATCTTCTCAACAGCAGCCTTGACTTCTTCGCAATTAAGTGTGCCGTCTTTATCATCAACGACAACATTCTTGAGAAGCTGAGGATACATTACTACGGGAGCCGCAAGGACGGACAAAGGCTGTTTATTCTCGCACATTGCTTCCATAATTTTGATTGCGGTCAGCAGGCCGTCGCCGCTGTTTGCAAGACGACCGAAAATAATATGGCCAGACTGCTCGCCGCCGAGGATATGGCCGTTTGCGCGCATATTCTCAGCAACATACTTATCGCCGACAGCGGTCTTTTCATAGCCGATGCCCAGCTCGTCAAGAGCCTTATAAAGTCCGATATTACTCATTACCGTGGTGACGATCTTCTTATTCCCGAGAATACCGGTATCCTGCATGTACTTGCCGCAGACATAAAGAATATGGTCACCGCTTATGATATTGCCCTTTTCGTCAACCGCAAGACAGCGGTCTGCGTCACCATCAAAGGCGAAGCCAACATCGAGGCCGTTTTCTACGACATACTTCTGAAGGTACTCAATGTGAGTTGAGCCACATTCAACATTGATGTTAAGACCGTCGGGATTGTTATTTATTACATAGGTGCTTGCACCGAGAGCATCAAAAACGCTCTTTGCCATCTGCCATGTGCTGCCGTTTGCGCAGTCAAGGCCTACCTTCTTGCCCTTGTATGAACGGGTTGCAAGGGAAATCAGGAAGCCGATATAGCGGTTGCGGCCTGCGGCATAGTCAACGGTGCGGCCGATTCTATCATCGGTTGCATAAGGCAGGCAGTCAGTCTCTCCTGCCTGAGCGCGGTCTATGTATTCCTCAATGCCTTTAAGCATTTCCTCGTCCATCTTTTCGCCGCGGCCGTTGATGAGCTTGATGCCGTTATCATGATAAGGATTGTGGCTTGCGGAAATCATAATGCCGCAGTCAAAATCATCGGCTCTTGCAATGAAGGACACGCTGGGGGTGGTTGTAACATGGAGCAGATATGCGTCTGCACCTGATGCAGTAAGTCCTGCACACAGAGCAGATTCAAACATGTAGCTGGAACGGCGGGTATCCTTGCCGATTACAACTCTTGCCTTATGCTCCTTGCCGTAGTACCAGCCGAGATAGCGGCCTACTTCAAAAGCGTGCATCACAGTCAGTCCAACATTAGCTTCACCACGGAAGCCGTCGGTTCCAAAGTATTTTCCCATAATTAACTCCTGCTTTTAAGTTAAATTTTAGAAGCTGCTGCTTCATCGAGGTATAGGGTAAAGCTCATGTGCATCTGCAGCATTGCCGCAGGGACATAGGTTGAGGTTTTACCGTATACAAGTTTATGTATTATATCTGCTTTCTCCTCACCGTAGGCTACGAGAAGCACATTTTTTGCATTGCAGATTGTTTTCAGTCCCATGGTCACGCCGAACTCGGGGACATTTTCTTCTCCTCCGAAAAGCTCGGACTTCATCCGCTTTGTATTATCAGTAATGCGGGCGATATGGGTGCGTGTATCGTACAGGGTTGCAGGCTCATTAAAGCCGATATGGCCGTTCAGACCGATGCCGAGAAGCATTAGGTCAATCCCGCCTGCTTCGGCGATCTCTTCATCATACTTTTCTGCTTCCTCATCATTTTCGCTCTTGGGGCTGTGGATCTTTTCAATTCCCAGCTTTGAATAAAGCACCGAGTTGAGGATATTGGCGCAGGATTTATCATCGTTCGCTGCAAGACCTATATAATCGCAGATATTGAAAACTTCAGTATTTTTAAAATCAACTTCAGTTTTACTCAATTCTGAATAGATACCGTGTGTTGTATTACCTGCCGCAAACGCGAGCCTCGCATCAGGCTTTTCTGAAACAAACTCCGCTACGGCATCCGCGACTATTTTATCTATATTTTCTCTGCTGTCAACTATTATTTTCACAGGCAGTGCTCCTTGGTGATAATCTTTGCTTCCACGGGAATAATACCTCAGGAGGCGATATTTTTGGCAATAATTTTAATCCGTACAATAATAATATACGTATCTATACTTATCTCCATGCGCCTTATGGGAAAGCGTCAGCTTGGTGAAATGGAGATATCCGAATTCATAGTTGCGGCACTTATTGCCGATCTTGCCGCAACGCCGCTTCAGGATATCGGTGTTCCCCTTATAAACGGACTTGTTCCCGTAGTAACTCTGTTCACGCTTGAAACCCTGATTTCCGGCATTTCAATGAAGAGCATCAGGCTGCGGAAGATTTTCTTCGGCAGGCCCGAAATCATTATCAAAAACGGCAAAATTGACGAGAAAAAGATGCTTGATAACCGATTCACGCTCGACGAGCTTATGCAGGAGCTGAGAAACAACGGGCTTCTCAACGCCTCCACTGTCGAATACGGCGTTCTGGAGACAAACGGCAAGCTGAACATCATTTTAAAGGCTGACGAGCAGGCTCTTACACCCAAGCAAATGAACATAAACGCCGAATCACCGGGCTATGCTCACATTATCATAAACGAGGGCCGCGTTCTCTCAAACAACCTCAAGCTGTTGGGACGTGACGAGAACTGGCTTTACAAAGAGCTGAAGAAGCAGAAAATCGCAAACCCGCAGGCGGTATATCTTTTCACGCTTTCAGACAACGGAAATATTTTCTGTCAGCCAAAGGAGAAAAACAAATGAAAAAAGAAATAATCGCGCTTGCACTGCTGATTCTGCTGTTTTCAGGCTCATTGTACAATATCAGCGTAATGGACAATATGGTGCAGACACTCGAAGCTCAGGTCGATAACTCGTTCAACGCTGCCAGAGCCGATGATTTTAAAAAGGCTTCAAAGCTCATTGATGCGGCCGCCGACGACTGGTTAAGCCGCGACGGCTACACTCATATTTTTATAAGGCACACGGAAATTGACTCCACTACCGATGCTTTCTTTGAGTATATTTCAGATATTGCCGCCGAGGACATCGGCAATGCCGAGGGCAGCTACGGCATGCTTATGGCGCATCTTGATTCACTCAAAACAATGGAGCACATTTCTTTCGGCAGTATCTTCTGATTATTTATCGCTGAGGAGCTTGGTCAGTTCGTCCATAAAGGTGTTAATGTCCTTGAAGCTGCGGTAGACAGATGCAAAGCGGACATAGGCAACCTCATCCACATCCTTGAGGCGGAGCATTACCATTTCGCCTATCTCAACGGTGCTGACTTCACGCTCGAGGGCGCTCTGCAGCTCCTGCTCAATTTCATCGGCAATACGCTCATACTCGGTATAAGGCACGGGGCGCTTATCACAGGCACGGGCTACGCCGTTAATAATCTTTGCTCTGTCGAATGTCTGACGTGAACCGTCGCGCTTTACAACAACAAGAGGCATATGCTCAATTGTTTCATAGGTTGTGAATCGTTTCTGGCAGGCGAGGCATTCTCTTCTGCGTCGGATGGTGGTTCCCTCTTCGGCAGGACGGGAGTCGATAACTTTGCTTTCAAGGAAACCGCAGAACGGACATTTCATAATCTATTCCTCCAAATCACACAATATAGTGTTTTCTAAACTTGGATTATAACACAATATATTCGTTTTTTCTACAACATTTTAGTATCAATGCTCATAAATTCTTCACGCGTCATAAGAGCATTAAGTACCTGAAGCATTGAGTCTGTACTGAGCTTTTCGGGAAGCTCAAGCATTTTCAGCAGCTTCTTTCTCATAAGAGCGCTGTTTTCCTTGCCTGTCAGACCTTTTGCATAAAGATCTGCTTTGTTTATTCGAGCAGGGGCAGTGCTTTCCTCCCCGTCAATTGTTGCGCCCGCTCTTCTGAGAGCTTCGATAATTATCTCGGGCTTCATACCCTCAACGCCCAGAAGGCCTTCTTTGGATGACTTCGTTTTGCGCTTTTCTTTTCCGATAATATCGGGTATGTAGGCATGCTTGACAATTTTGGGGTCCACCGCGCCTTTTATGAAGTTGCGTATAACAAAGCCCGCTCCGTCAGAGTCGGTCAGCACGATAAGTCCACGCTTTTCGGCCATACGGCGCAGGAGCTTCTGCTTCTCCCTGTCATTGAAGATTCCGAATCCCGAGGTTTCTATAACAGCGGCATCAACAACCTGAAGCAGAGTATTTTTATCGTATCGCCCCTCGACAACAATGACCTCAGAGATTTTATACATACTTATCTCCTGCCGCTATGCGCATTACGCATTCCTTTAAAAGCTCTGCCGGATCCTCGGTCGAGCTCTTCATCTTATAGTCGGTTTCAGCGCAGATTCTGACTGCCTGACTAAGCTGCTGGGAAGTGAACTTTCGTGCGGACGCAATGAGCTTATTTGCAAGAAAATCATAACGGATGCCGTACAGCTTTGAAACGTAATCCTTGCCCAGTTCCTTATCCGCCGCACATCTTGCTCCATACAATCTGCGCACCTGATAGCCTATCATGCCCAAAAGCGCTATTGGTTCGTTGTTCTTATCCGCAAGGAGCTCATCGAGCAGATTCAGCGCTCTGCCGCAGTTTTTATCTGCGATACTGTCTGTCATGTCGAATACTACGGCCTCGGGGATATGGTGGGCAACGGCTTCCACATCCTCAACTGTTACTACATCCCCCTTGGCATAGCCTGCTATCTTGCTTATCTCGGGAATGAGTCTGTTCATAAGGTCGCCGCTTAAGGATATGAGGCGCTGGACAGCATTTACTTCTATACGCTTACCCGCGGCATCAAAGCGGCGCACAATCCATTTTACCAGCTTATCTCCCTGCTGCGCGGTTACATAGTGCTCACTCCACAGGGGAGAAAGACTCTTATATATCTTCTTGCGCTTATCAGCCTCGAATGAACCGGGCTCAATGAACACTACCGTACAGTAATCGGGTATATCCTTAAGAGCTTTGACGGTTTTCTCTGCCTCATCCTCGCTCAGCTTATTGAGGTCAAGACCTCTTACTTCAACGAAGGTGCGCTCGGAAAGAAAGGGCACAGAGTCGATGGCCTCCTGCAGAAGCCGTGCCGAATACTCTCTCTCCCCTATCTTGCGGTAGCTGAAATCATCCTCGCCCTCGGGCAGGCAGAACTTCTTGATTTCAGCCGCGAAGTAATCAGAGAGATAATCCTCGGGTCCCCAGATAAAATACAGGCGCTCCGGACCGTTTTCCTTTAGGCGGCGAAGCTGCTCAGCATAATTGAATTTTATTTCGTCTTTCTGTTTTTTTGCCATATACTCACCTCAGGCAGATTTTATTATTATCCTGCCCATTAAGTCTGTTCTGTATATTGTTACACCGTAGGCCTGCAATCTTTCGAGGACTACATTGGTCGGGTGTCCGTAATTATTATAGCCAACGCTTATAACCGCCGCCTCAGGCTGCGCGGCACGCAAAAGTTCCTGACTGCATGAATACCTTGAGCCATGGTGTCCCGCTATAAGCAAGTCCGTATCGGACAAGTCTTCATTATCGGCAAGCTCGCACTCAACGCTTTTCGGCGCATCACCTGTTATGAGGACATTATATCCGTCAACGGATGCAGTAAGAGTCAGGCAGCGCTCGTTCTCGTCGCCCTTTTCTGAGGGCTCATATATATTCAGAGTTATATCACCGTAACTGAGGCTTTGCTTCGAGTCAATAAACAGCACCTCGACGCCGTTATCTTCAGCCGACTTCATTATCTTTTCATATAGGCCGTTCTCGTCATTTTCCGAGGCCGTGGACGGCATTATTATTGTTTTTACGTCAATTGTATTTAAAAGCCTTATAGTGCCTTTTGCGTGGTCTGAATGCAGATGTGTGAGCAGGAGCGCGTCGACATGGTTTCTGCCCCGGCTGTGAAGGTAGCTCGTCATCATGCTACCCGCGTTATTCATAGTTCCTGCGCTTCCGCAGTCGACTACTACGGTGCTTTTCCCGTCGGTAAGGGCTATGCTCTGCCCGTTGCCAACATCCATGACGGCAACCGTCCCCGCAGTGCCAAGCATCGAAAAATGAGCAATACAGAGTATTGCGGCAAGGCTTGCGATGGCTATACCAAGCGGCACAATCGGTCTGAACTTTTCCTTTTTATACATACCGCAGATTATAAATATCGCGTATGTTAGAATAAGCCACCAGATTATCTGTCGGTTTTCGGTATACAGCGCCGCAAAGGGAATCTTAGCAATATATTTTACCACCAATGCAATGTATTGCACAAGGTAAGAAAGTGCTGCCGCCATAATTTTTACCACAGCGGGAATAACATATCCGATTGCGCAGCAAATGTAGCCGCCGCAAAAAAGCAGGCTTATCGCCCAAAGGCAAAGTATATTGGACACGATGCCCATTACGGATATATAGCCGAAGTGTATCGCCGCAACGGGAACAGAGAATACCGAAACTGCCGCGGATGATGCCACGATGCCGATAAAATAGCAGGCAATTCGGTTTTCGGTATTGAGTTTCTCCTTGAGGTAGTAATAAATCCTGTCACCGAACATGACTATGCCGGCCATGGCAGAAAATGAAAGCTGGAGGCCGATATTACCGCAGGCAAAGGGATTGAACAGAAGTATCAGCGCCAACGCAAAGCTCAGCGATGTTACGGGATCATTCTCGCGCTTAAACAGAGGAGCAAGCAGCAGAAGAGTCTGCATGACTCCCGCACGCACAGCCGAAGCAGGTGCGCCGACCATTATAACAAAGAGCCATACAAGTAATATACCCGCAATCGCGCTTCTGCGGTTTTTGCCGAATGCGAGCTGTAAAAAGCCAACAAGAAACGCAACGTGCATACCCGAAACGGCAACGACATGGGCAAGTCCCGCGATGCTCATGGCGCAGGACAGATCCTCATGCTCTGCGTAGTATTCGCTCTTATCGCCCGTAAGCAGGGCTTTCATAAAAAACGCCGCATTATCGGGGAAAATTTCTTCTATTTTCTCTCTGATGCTGTTGCCTGTATACTGCGGGAAATACAAGAAGCTTTTATTCCAATGCCCCGTTTTCTTTATCTCTCCGTTAACCGACCCGACAAGGTACAGTCCTTTGGAAATATTAGCATCGTACTCAGCGTTATAGCGCGTGTTTGCCGGATTGAGCTTAAGCGATACTTCAATCTCATCACCCGGTATGAGTGTGGATTCCTCATCGCCGTAATCGATAATCAGACCCGAGACATTCGGAAGCTTCTCATCACAGAATCTGACATTAAGCATCATACAGCCTGAACGGCAATCGGGGTAAGATGTTACACGCGCCGACACAGTAAGCTTCTCGCCGACAAGGCTTTCGCAAGGGGCAAGTACGCGAACATAGTGGGCATGGTAGAGCATAAATCCGCAGGCTAACGCAAGGCCCGCAAGAATTAATCTGCGGCCGAGATTATTATGTATAAGCATGCCTGCAACTGCTATTACCGCAGATACCGCGGCAGCCGGAATAAGCCACGGAGCAGGCAGAACGTAATGCGCCGCAAACACCGCCAGTGCAAAAGATGCTGACAGCGTTGCAAGGATGCGAATTGCTCTCATATTTCCCCACATTAAAAAAGCAGAAAGATGGTGTCTTTCTGCTTTTAATTGTTTAATTTCAGCCCATCTCTACGCCGAGAGTTTTTCCTCCGAGAAGATGGAAGTGGATGTGCTTAACAGTCTGGCCGCCATCCTCGCCGCAGTTATTAACAACGCGATAACCGTTGGTCAGGCCCTCTGCCTTTGCAATCTTCGCAATGGCCTCAAAAACCTTTGCGATAAGTGCGGAATTGGTTTCATCAATCTTATCTGCACAGCAGATATGCTCTTTCGGCATGACAAGTACATGTACAGGTGCCATGGGGTTTATATCGCGGAACGCGAAAACATACTCGTCTTCATAAACCTTTGTGCAGGGAATCTCTCCTGCTATGATTTTGCAAAACAGACAATCGTTCATTATTACTCTCCTATTTTTTCACTTACAAATGCTTCAACACTGCTGAGTGCTTCGTTTACCTTGCTTACATCGGTGCCGCCGCCCATTGCGCTGTCGGGCTTGCCGCCGCCCTTACCGCCTGCTACTGCGCAGACGGAACGGATGATGTCGCCTGCCTTAAGGCCCTTTGCAACGGCTGCCTTACCACAGGATGCTACAAATGTTACCTTTGCATCACTTGCGGATGAAAGAACCGCAACAATGCTCTCATCCTTATCGCGGAGGAAATCGCCGAACTTGCGGAGGTCATTGCCGACAAGATCGTTTCTCTCGGCGGTGAGTACCTTTACTCCGCCGATCTCTTTTGCGGAGGCTATCAGACGGTCAACCTCAGCTGCAAGGGCCTGATCCTTCATGCGCTCGATTTCCTGACGCATTTCCTTGAGCTCTGCCATAAGTGCTTCAGCTCTTACTGCAAGCTCAGCAGGCTTTGCCTTTATTACCTCTGCGGTCTTTGCAATCTTTGCTTCGTTATCAATTGCCGCCTTGAGATATTCCTTACCGACAATTGCTTCAATTCTTCTTACGCCGGATGCAACGGAGCCTTCGCTTACTATTCTGAACGCTCCGACCTTTGCGGTATTGTCAAGATGTGTACCGCCGCAAAGCTCTGTGCTGACATCGCCCATCTTTACAACGCGGACAACATCGCCGTACTTTTCGCCGAAGAGTGCGGTTGCGCCCATTGCCTTTGCTTCGTCTACGGGCATCTCGGTTACGGTAATAGTGTGGCCATCCAGAACTGCATCGTTGACGAGCTTTTCAACCTTTGCAAGCTCCTCAGCGGTCACGGCGCTGAAGTGAGTAAAGTCAAATCTCAGCTTATCGGAGTCAACGAGTGAGCCGGCCTGGTTTACATGATCACCAAGCACCTCACGCAGTGCACTATGCAGCAGATGGGTTGCGGAGTGGGCGCGGGAAATTGCGTTTCTTCTTTCGGGGCAAACACTTGCAAATACTTCTTCGCCGACATTCAGTCCGCCTGCAACGAGCTTGCCGTAATGCAGGTACTTGTTGCCCTTATCTTTCTTTACATTTGTTACTTCGAACTTGGTAAATTCGCCGTTATCTATATCCTCAAGGCTGAAGCCTATGCTGCCGTGGTCTGCGAGCTGGCCGCCCATTTCGGCGTAGAAGGGAGTTTTATCGAGGACAACTATGCCCTCCATACCTGCCTTGAGCTCGGATACGGGTTCTTCGCCGAATACAAGTGCAAGTATTTTTGCGGAATCGCTCAGCTTTTCATAGCCGGTAAATTCGGTGGGTGTGGTATCAAGGCCGAGGTCTATGCCTGCCCAGCCGAGATCGCCCAGTGCTTCTCTTGCCTTACGGGCACGAACACGCTGTTCTTCCATCAGGCGCTTGAACTCTTCTGTATCAAGGCTCATGCCCTCGTCCTCAACCATTTCCTGAGTGAGGTCCACGGGGAAACCGTAGGTATCGTAAAGCTTGAATGCGTCTGCTCCGGAGAATACATTCTCGCCCTTTGCCTTATGCTCGGAGAGGATGGATGCAAAAATCTGCATGCCTGCATCGATGGTTTTTGCGAAATTCTCTTCCTCGCTCTTTACGACACGAGTGATGTAATCCTGCTTCTCACGAAGTTCGGGATACTGGCACTCATTCTCGTGGATAACGGTGTCGATAACTCTGTAGAGGAAGGGGTCGTTAACGCCGAGAAGCTTACCGTGGCGTGCGGCGCGGCGGAGAAGTCTGCGGAGGACATATCCGCGTCCCTCATTTGAGGGCAGAACACCGTCGCAGATCATGAAGCAAGCCGAACGGATATGGTCGGTAATGACACGGAGAGATACGTCCATCTTATGGGTCTTTCCGTAGTATGCGTTTGTGATCTCGGAAACCTTTTTAGTGATGTTCATAACTGTATCAACATCAAAGAGGGATTCTACGCCCTGACACACAACAGCAAGACGCTCGAGGCCCATGCCGGTGTCGATATTCTTCTGGATAAGGTCTGAGTAATGACCCTCGCCATCGTTATCGAACTGGGAGAAAACGTTATTCCAGACCTCAATATAGCGGTCGCAGTCACAGCCGACGGTGCAGTCGGGCTTGCCGCAGCCGTACTTTTCGCCGCGGTCATAATAGATTTCGCTGCAGGGACCGCAGGGGCCTGCTCCATGCTCCCAGAAGTTATCTTCCTTGCCGAATCTGAAAATACGCTCGGGAGGAATTCCGATGTCCTTATTCCATATGTTCCATGCCTCATCATCGTCAACATAAACGGAGGGATAGAGTCTGTCGGGATCAATTCCAACCCACTCATCAGAGGTCAGAAACTCCCAGCTATATGCAATTGCTTCTTTCTTGAAGTAGTCGCCGAAGGAGAAGTTGCCCAGCATCTCAAAGTAAGTACCGTGGCGCGCAGTCTTGCCGATATTCTCGATATCGCCTGTGCGGATGCACTTCTGGCAGGTGCAGACGCGCTTGCTCGGCGGGGTCTGTTCACCCTTGAAGTAGGGCTTCATAGGTGCCATACCTGAATTTATAAGAAGCAGGCTCGCATCATTCTGAGGTATAAGCGAGAATGACGGGAGTCTTTTATGTCCCTTGCTCTCAAAAAAGCTGAGGAACATTTCTCTGAGTTCATTTAGTCCGTAAGCTTTCATTTATCTTCTCCTTGCTTTTTCATTCGTCTTAGTATAGATAGCTCGCCGCATTTTCTCGGCAGCTGCATTTCAAATTTCATCATCGCATGGGGTGTTGCGGTAATGCTCTCCCCTGCTTCATTTTTCATCTCTCCGACGGTAAAGGCAACGGGCTCTGCGTCATTAGTAACAAGCTCGACCTTATCGCCTGTGCAGAAGCGGTTTCGCTGTGTCAGAACCGCCTGACCGTTATCATCGCACGATTCAACAATCGCGCAGACATCAGCATCGGAGAAATAGCTTGCATCCGCATAGTGCTGACCCGGATCGCCGTAATAAAAGCCCGTGCAATAGGGTCTGTGGCTCACCTTATTGACTTCATCAAGCCATATCTGAGGGATTTCTTCTCCCTTGACGGCATAATCAATGGCGTGGCGGTAGGCATTGGTTACAGCTGCGGCATAGTACGCTGATTTCATTCTGCCCTCTATCTTGAAGCTGGAAACTCCTGCGGAGATAAGCTCGGGTATATGCTCGATCATGCACATATCCCGGGAATTCATTATGTGAGTTCCCTTATCCTCGCTTATCTCAAAATACTCGCCGGGGCGGGTTTCTTCAACAAGGTGATACTTCCAGCGGCAGGGCTGGGCACAGGCGCCGCGGTTTGCGTCACGGCCAGTCAAATAGTTTGACAGCAGGCATCTTCCCGAAAAGGAAACGCACATTGCGCCGTGGACAAAGGCTTCAATCTCCAGCTCCTTCGGCGTATTTGCGCGAATCTCGAAAATATCCTTCATCGGAGTTTCCCGGGCAAGTACGACTCGTTCCGCGCCCATGGAGTGAAGGACGCGGGCTGTTGCGCTGTTTATTACGCCAAGCTGAGTGCTGACATGGCGAGCAACCTTTGGCGCATACTTTGCTGCGCAATCCATGACTCCCAGATCAGCAATTATGAAGGCATCAACGCCTGCATCGGCGGTTTCCTCCAGAAACGCAGGCAGCGCTTTAAGCTCGTTTTCACGCGGAAGCGTATTGCAGGTTACATGAACCTTTGCGCCTTTCTCGTGGGCAAGCCTGACCGCCTCGCGAAGCTCTTCGTTATTAAAGTTTCCTGCGGCTGCTCGCATGCCGAACTGGGTTCCGGCAAGATACACCGCATCTGCACCGTAATGGAGCGCCATTTTCAGGCGCTCCATATCTCCGGCAGGTGATAAAAGTTCAGGTTTCATATCAGCCATAATTCTGTGTTGCAACGAATGCGTCGAATTCCGAATTACCCACGAAGAATCTATGTGTCTTGCTTGCAGTATCAAGAGCATAGAACATATAGCTTGTAGAGTTAGGCTGCAATGCAGCTTTTATAGATGCAAGACCGGGATTGCAGATAGGCGTTGAAGGCAGTCCCTTCTTCACATAAACGTTATGGGGCATATCCGCTTTCAGCATATCCGGAGTAACACCGTGGGGGTGCTCATCATAGTCATAAAGCACAGCGGAGTCAATCTGCAGGGGCCAGTCATTCCTCAGGCGGTTGTAGATAACAGAGGCGATATTTGCACGCTCTGTTGCATCGTCGGCAGCTTCCTTTTCTATCATGGAAGCGATATTGACAATCTCGCGCCATGAGTATCCGCTTGCCTTCTGCCAATCAATCATTTCCGCAGTGAGCTTATAATAGAAGCCCTCGAGGAACTTGTTGATTGCACTTGCCGCGCTCATTCCCTCATAGAACGAGTAGGTATCCTGGAACAGGAAGCCCTCAAGACGGCTTGCATCGCCGTTTGCTTCCTCGAGAAAGTCATAGCTGAAGGTGGAGTTTGCGGCGGCATACATAAGGTCATCGTAGTCGCAAATGCCCTTTTCGTCCAGAGTCTCGAATATCTGCTTCATTGTGTAGCCCTCGGGGATGGTTACATCAATCGCAAGCATTGCGCTTGTTCCGGACTGCATCTTTGAGATAAGTGCACGGTAATCGTAAACATCCTTGATCTCATATGTGCCGGGGTCAAGCTTCTCGTCTGCGCTGTAGAAAGAGCAAAAAATCTTGAACAGAGTTTTGTATTTGATTATACCCGCATCATAAAGCTCATCGGCAACATAGCCGATGTCGGCGGTATGAGTCTTGACCGATTTTGTGTTGCCTTTATCATCGGTGACGTCTTCTGTATTATAGGTGAAGCTGTCTTTCGGCAGGGTAATGTTAACGACAAGACTGTTATCCGCGTTCAGAGCAAGGACATCAGTTGCTGCCAGCCAGAGCAGACATGCAAGAATAATACTTACGCTGACAACGAACAGGAAGTACATAAATCCGCCGAAAAGGCCTTTTCCTTCGCCACCTTCCCTGTTTGCGGAAGCGCCGGATTTTGACGTATAAGCGGACTTGTCCAGCTTGTAATCGCTGCCTTTTTCAAAGGAATCAAAGTCGGTTTTCTTATCAGCCATAGGAATCTCCATTCTGCCGCATTCTGCGGCGAGCTGTGGTTTTTTGCCGGAGTAACCGAAAAACAGTCTCCGGCATAATATATCTCAGGCGCGTGGGGAATCCCACAGCGCAAAAAATTCATTTGCCGCCGCGCCGGCATCTGACATAACAAAATTCAATGCGCGGAGAAAGGTCATACTATGTTCTGCAACAATAACAACAACAGCTGCGTTTGGATTATCATCATTCTTCTTATCCTCTTCTTCGGCTGCGGTAACTGCGGTTGCGGCTGCAACGGAAACGGCGACAACGGCTGCGGCTGCGGCTGCTGAGATATGTAAGACTGGGGCCTTAACGGGCCTCAGTTTTCATTTCATTTTCATTTACGTACGCATCGACCTTGAAGTCGAATTCATCAGTCGGAACTTTGTCCTGTAAAAGCTGAGACCTGCAAAGACAAATGCTGTATGGTCTGTTTTTGCGAAGCCAGCGGTCATAATAGCCCGCTCCGTTTCCAAGTCTGTTAAAGCTTCTGTCACAGCAAAGGGCAGGAACAAGGGCAAGGTCATTCTCATCGGCAAAAAGCTCAGGGCAATCATCGCCCGGCTCGGGGATGCCGTATCTTCCGACCTTGAGTCCGTCAAGGCTCTTAATCTCGCGAAAAATCATCTGGCTTTTTATGAGACTTACGGGCAGAGCAACGGTTTTGCCCTGCTTGAGTGCCTCAAGTATTATCTTTTCAGTCTTTACTTCCCTGTCCACGGAACAATAAGCAAAAATACGCTTTGCGTTTTTGAAAGCATCACTGCCTATTACATTTTCCGCAATCTGCTCATCGGACAAGTCAATATAGCTTTGAGGAAGCTCCTCAAGCTCCCCGCGGATTTTAATTCGCAGCTCAATCTTTTCTTCGTTAATACTCACAGCGCATCCTTTATGATTCTGTAAATTTCCTCGTGTTTTTCCGCGATTTCGCGCTCAACACCGTCATGTTTGAAGGGAATTCTTGTCCAACCGTAGTAGTCGGCCGCCTTATCCGCAACGCGGAGACAGTTTTCCAGATATCTTATATCTTTCTCGTGAATATCTGCGGTAGTATTGGTTTTCTCCTGTCTGTGCTTCATACGGGCGAGAGACGTTTCGATATCCACGTCGAGATATATTACAAGATCCGGCTTAGGTAATCCCATTTTCACATACTCGAAATCGTAAAGCCACTCGAAGAACGGCTCCAGCTCGCTGTCATCGAGCTTTGATCCCTGATGTACGGCGTTTGAGGTTGTATATCTGTCGGCAAGGATAAAGCCGCCTTCGTTATAATAATTTCCCCAATCGGTACGGTAGGAGGCAAAGCGATCCACGGCATAAAATGCAGAGGCAGTATATGCGTTGACGTCATTCGGATTTGAGCCGAATTCTCCGCCCAGGTAGGCACGGATGAGCGCCGAGCTTTCCTTATCATATCTCGGGAAAACTATATGGTGATAACCAATGCCATCTTTTTCAAGGTGCTTGCAGACTCGTCTGTAGTTAGCAGACTTGCCGCTTCCGTCAATACCTTCAAAAACTATCAGCTTACCTTTTTTGTCCATTTGAATATCGTCCTTAATCTTTTTCCTATTGCATTAAACAAGAATTTTGGAAGCTTTGCGGCACGCTTAAACCTCCATGGCTCTTTTAAGCAGCGATACAGCCATTCAAGACCTAAGTCCTGCCATATCTGCGGCGCACGCTTAACAGTTCCGGCAAACACGTCCAGAGTTCCGCCGAGACCGCCCATAAATCCAACATTCAGTTTGCCGGCATTCTGCGCCATCCACAGCTCCTGCTTCGGTGCGCCGAGGCACACAAGCAAAAAATCCGGTGCGGCTTCGTTTATCTTCTCTACAACGGGATCATCATCCTTGAAATATCCGTCCTGAGTTCCGCAGATCACAAGACCGGGAAACTGTTTTTTCATTTCCTCTGCCGCTTTCTCGGCGATGCCGGGCTTGGCTCCGAGAAGGAACACACGTCTTCCTTCCCTGCCCATACATTCAAGTATCGAGGTAGTTACGTCTATTCCCGGGAGGCGCTCCTTGAGCGGTGTTCTCAGTATTCTTGCCGAGTGTATAATTCCGATACCGTCCGGAATTACAAGGTCGGCATTCTTAACAGCGTCCTTGAGCTCAGGGTTTTTCCACGACTCCATGACAATCTCCGGGTTCGGAGTTACCATATATCCGCCGCGTCGCTGTGAAATTATCTCAAGCGCGGTTTTAACAGCCTCGTCCTTGGTCATACTGTCAAAGCCGACGCCTAATATATCTATCCTGCTCAAATCTGACTAAACACCTTTCCGATTTTTTCGTTGATAACAAGATCTGCCTCATTATCATAAGGGGTACTGCTGAGGTTAACCAGAACCAGTTTATTTCCGCGGTAATAATTTATAAGCCCTGCTGCGGGATAAACCGCAAGAGATGTGCCGCCGATAATGAGCACATCGGCATTCGCGATACATCTTATTGCCTCGGTCATAATGTCCTGATCGAGAGGCTCTTCATAGAGCACAATATCGGGACGGATAACACCGCCGCAGGAGCATCTCGGGACGCCTGTTCCCTTATTCATGAGCTCTGCAGGATAAGGCTTGCGGCACTTAGAGCAATAGGCACGCAGGATGCTTCCGTGAAGCTCCAGAACCTTTTTGCTGCCCGCAGCCTGATGCAGTCCGTCAATATTCTGAGTGACAACCGCCTTGAGCTTGCCCTCTTTTTCAAGCTCAGCAAGACGCAGATGCGCAACATTGGGCTTAACATTATCGATGACGAGCTTCTCGCGGTGGAAATCATAATAATCCTCGGGGTAACGCTCAAAGAAGCTGTGGCTCAGAATGGTTTCGGGAGGGTACTTATACTTTTGATTGTAAAGTCCGTCAACACTGCGGAAATCAGGGATGCCGCTTTCGGTGGAAACACCCGCTCCGCCAAAGAACACAACATTGTCGCTCTCCTCTATCCACTTTTTAAGCTGCATTATTTTTTCGTCCATAACGCCGACTCCTTTGATGCGCTGTTCATGGCATTTTAATTAGTATATTATACTACAAAAAGCTTGGCTAATCAAGCAAATATTGCTCTATTATCTCGGCTACGCCGTCATGCTCACAGTCTGAGCAGACAACATCCGCAATGCGCTTTATTCTGTCCTGCGCATTGCCCATTGCGACCTTCAATCCCGCAACGGAAATCATCTCTTCATCGTTTTCGGCATCGCCGACAGCAATGCACTCACTGAGGTCTATACCGAGGTGCTTGCACAGGGCTTTAAGGCCATTTGCCTTACTTACTCCCGGCGCGTTTATCTCGAGCGAATGGGGTGTGTGCGTGCTGAACGATATGGGCAGAGTTTTGATCTGCTCATACACCAAATCGGCTTCATTATCATCCGCATAGAAGAGATTGATCTTTTCAAGCTCCGCGGGGTCTTCCATGTAGTTATTGAAAGCATCCTCGCAGATGTTCATGTATTTGCGATAGGTTTCTTCATAATACTTAACGCCGAATTCCTCGCAGCAATCCACGCACCAGCGTGTTCCATAGCTCTTATTCTCGCGGAACAGAATCGGCATTACATAGCCGCCGCTTGCCGCTGCGATTACCATTTTAACGGTTTCGGTATCAATGGTTTTATAAAGAAGCTTCTCCCCCGTCACTGTATCTATAACCGAAGCACCGCTTGCGCAGATTGCGTAGCGCATGCCAGGCACCATATCCATGTAGGGCTTTACAAAGCAGATACTGCGCCCTGTTGAAAACAGCACATGTTTTCCCTGCGCAAGGGCTTTGGTCATCGCCCTGACCGTTCTTTCTGTCAGTCTTTTATCTGCGGTGAGCGATGTTGAATCCATATCAGCCGCAAGTAGTTTATAACTCATTTTCCCATGCTCCTTGCATAGTAGAAGATATACTGCTGAGCAAGTCCGGCATAGGCGCCGAGACTCTCAGGGTTAAAGTCGGGCGGGAAATTTTCCTTTAGTGCGCGCTTCATCCACACATCAATCGGGAATGCTTCCATATGGCCGAGACCGAAAAGCACAACGCAGTTAGCAACCTTTTCGCCGATACCGCGCACGGTTCTGAGCTGCTTAATGGCAGTTTTATAATCTGTTGCTTTAAGTTCTTCAAGGTCGAGCTCGCCAGAAACGACAGCCTTCGCCGCGGCAATTATATACTCTGCTCTGTATCCAGAGCGCAGGGGCGCTAAATCTTCAAGCTCAAGCTTTGCCACTGTTTCCGCTGACGGGAATGTATAATACACTTTTCCCTCAAACTCAAGCTTTTCGCCGAAGGCTTCACACAGTCGCTCTACAATACCCTTGATGCGCGTGATATTATTACACTGGGAGATTATAAAAGAGCACAGAGCTTCCCACGATTCCTGACGCAGTATGCGTATTCCCATACCGTATTCCCTACAGGTTTCCATATATTCGCCGCAAAAGCTATTGCTGATATCCGCATAGTCGGTATCAAGGTCAAAGTATTCGTGCCAGAATTGCTTTGGAGCTTCTGTTGTTATGTAAACTGAATTGTCTTCAATCTCAACAAGCGCGGGATAGCCTGCGGCTACGCCCGAATAAACGCCGTTTTCGTCCGCGTTCCAGCGGAAGCACTGACCGCATTCAAAGGTTTTTACTATATCAAGTTCGTCTGTTCTGCATAAAACATATCTCATAGCAAACAGCCCTTTCTAACTGATTTATTATATACTACTGACTACATTTTGACAAGCATCTTGCTTATTATCCCAAAATATGCGATAATTTAGAAAAATCCTCAGAGGAGAATTGACATGGACTATCTATGTGAATATAAGAAAAAGCTACGTACAGCAGACGAGGCCGTCCGCTGTGTAAAAAGCGGTGACTGGGTTGACTATACCTCCAACCTTGGTTTCCCCGTTGCATTAGATGCCGCGCTTGCGAGGCGCAAGGATGAGCTCAGCGATGTTAAAATTCGCGGCAACCTGATTTTCGGGCCTATTCAGGCTGTTGAATGCGACCCCGAGATGGAGCATTTCGTATATAACAGCTGGCATTGCTCAGGTTATGAGCGCAAGCTCTGCGATAGAGGCCGTGCCTTCTTCACACCCATGATTTTCCGCAATCTCACTGAGTACTACAAGTTTTTCCTAACCGTAAATGTTGCGATGGTCACCGTTTCTCCCATGGATAAGCACGGCTATTTCAGTTTTGGCTGTACCTGCGGCCTTTCAAAGGGCATCATGGACAAGGCTGACATCGTAATCGTTGAGGTCAACGAGAACATGCCCCGTATTCTCGGCGGGCGCGACGAGGCAATACACATAAGCGAAGTTGATTTCATTGTTGAGGGCGACAACCATCCGTTTATGGAAATGCCCGTTCCCGTGCCTACCGAAGCGGACAAAAAAATCGCCGAGCACATACTCCCCTACATTGTTGACGGAGCTACCATCCAGCTTGGTATAGGCGGACTTCCCAACGCCATGGGCGAGCTTATTGCAAAAAGTGACCTTAAAGACCTCGGCATGCACACGGAGCTTTGCTCTGACGGCTATCTTGCCATGTATAAGGAGGGCAAGCTCACAAACCGCAAAAAGACAATAAACAAGGACAAGGGTGTCCTCGGGCTTGCAATCGGAAGTCGCGAGCTTTATGACTGGATTGACGACAATCCCGGTATTGCAGCCTATCCTCTCTCATATGTAAACGCTCCCGAGATTATTGCCCAGCACGAAAACATGGTATCAATAAACTCATGTATCTCCAGCGACCTATACGGTCAGGTCTGCGCAGAGAGCTCCGGCACGCGTCAGATAAGCGGCACAGGCGGTCAGCTTGACTTTCTGACAGGCGCTGCAATGAGTCCCGGCGGCAAGGCATTTCTCTGCATGACATCAACATTCACCGATCACGAAGGCAAAATGCACAGTCGCATTGTTCCCACCTTTAAGGGCGACATTGTCACCTCTCCAAGGAGTCAGGCGTATTTCATGGTTACTGAATACGGTGCGAAAAACCTTGTAGGCAGAAGCACATGGGAGCGTGCGGACATGATAATAAGTCTTGCGCATCCCGATTTCAGGGACGAGCTCATTAAGGCGGCAGAGGAACAGAAAATCTGGCTGCCGTCAAACAAGAGGTAATAAGAATGGAGATTTCTCAGCTTTACAGCGGTCGACCCGAAAGCTCGGACAGCCGCCTTGATAAGGAATTACGCTGCTATGACATTTTAGACAGGCTCGGCATTGAATACTTCCGCGTTGATCACGAGCATGCCGATACGATTGAAGCCTGCCATGAGGTCGAAAAAACGCTTGGGGCAAATATTTGCAAAAACCTGTTTCTAACCAATCGCCAGCAGACGGATTTTTATCTTCTGCTCATGCCCGGAGATAAACCCTTCAAAACCAAGCTGCTCTCAAAGCAGATAAACACAGCACGTCTTTCTTTCGCATCGCCCGAGCACATGGAGAAGTATCTTGATATTACGCCCGGCTCGGTAAGCGTTCTCGGTCTTATGAACGATGTTGAGAAAAAGGTCAGTCTGGTCATTGACCGCGACCTGCTTAAAGACGAATATCTGGGCTGCCATCCCTGCATCAACAGCTCAACGCTGAAAATCAAAACCGACGATGTTTTAAATAAGTTCCTGCCCGAAATCTCCCGAGAGCCCGTTTTCGTAGATTTCCCATGGGTTATTGACGAATAATCGATTTTAATCAAATAAAAAAATCCTGCATCAATCGATGCAGGATTTTTAATTGCGAATTAGTAGTAACGCTTATTCTTGTTCTTGCGTGCAGCTTCGCTCTTTTTGCGGCGCTTTACGCTGGGACTCTGATAATACTCTCTCTTTCTGAGGTCAGCCAGAACACCTGCCTTAGCGGTGTCGCGCTTAAATCTCTTCAGAGCGCTATCGAGAGACTCGTTCTCTTTAACGTAAATCTTAGACATCTATTTCACTCCCTCCATATACGCCAAATGGCGCTTTAAGGGCCAAATTCTTGGCTTAACGTATGCCATTATACTAATTAATTCGCTCAATGTCAACCATTACTTTATGATTAAATTTACGAGCTTATTCTTAACTACAATGGTCTTAAACAGTTGCTTGCCTTCCATGAGGCGCTGTACCTTTTCATCTGCACAGGCAGCGTCGATAACTGTCTGATCATCGGAGTCTACAGCGACGGTAATGGTGGTCTTGAGCTTGCCGTTTACCTGAACTGCCAATTCACGGATGGTGTCAACGGTCTTGCTTTCGTCATAAGTCGGCCAGGACATCTGCATTGCCATCTTGCCTTCTGCCTCGGCAAAGCCCATCAGCTCCCACATCTCTTCTGCGATATGAGGCGCGAAGGGGCTCAGCAGCATGATGAGGGTCTTCACCTCGCCCTTTGTGCAGCCGTTGGCATAGAACTCGTTTACCATGGTCATGAGTGCCGCGATAGCGGTATTCATCTTGAGCTCTTCAATATCGCTGCCGACCTTCTTTATGGTCTTATGAACGGTTGACTCGTTCTTTGCGCTGTATTCCATGGAGTCTGAGCACATATCCATGAGATTCCAGCAGCGGTCAAGGAAGCGTTTTGAGCCCTTGACGGCATCATTGGACCACGAAACGGCCTTCTCAAAGTCACCGATGAACATTATGTGCAGGCGCAGCGTGTCAGCGCCGTACTGGTTTACGATGTCGTTGGGGTTAACAACGTTGCCGCGGGACTTACTCATCTTCTCGCCGCCTTCGCCGAGAATCATGCCATGTGAGGTTCTCTTTGCGTAAGGCTCCTTGGTGTGGACAACACCTATATCGTACAGCACCTTATGCCAGAAGCGGGAATAAAGCAGATGCAGAGTGGTATGCTCCATACCGCCGTTATACCAATCGACAGGGCCCCAGTACTCTTCCGCTTCCTTGGAAACGAACTCTTCGTCGTTGTTGGGATCCATATAGCGCAGCCAGTACCAGCTTGAGCCCGCCCAGTTGGGCATGGTGTCGGTCTCGCGCTCTGCAGGGCCGCCGCACTTGGGGCAGGTGGTTTCAACCCAGTCGCGCATCTTTGCGATGGGAGATTCGCCGTTGTCGGTGGGCTCATAGTTCTCAACATCGGGAAGCAGGAGCGGGAGCTCCTCTTCGGGTACGGGAACCCAGCCGCACTTCGGGCAGTTTACCATGGGGATAGGCTCGCCCCAGTAACGCTGACGGGAGAATACCCAGTCACGCAGTTTGTAGTTGGTCTTAAGCTTACCGAAGCCGTGCTCTACAGCATATTCCTTCATTGCGGGAATTGCTTCCTTGACGGTCATGCCGTTTAAGAAGTCGGAGTTTACAACGATACCGTCTTCCTTGGTGATGTATGCTTCCTTGGTGACATCGCCGCCGGCTACAACCTCAATGATGGGAAGGCCGAACTTGGTTGCGAAGTCCCAGTCGCGCTGGTCATGGCCGGGGACGCCCATTACGATGCCGGTGCCATAGCCCATAAGTACATAGTCGGATACGAACATGGGGAGAACTGCGTTTGTAACGGGATTGATTACTTCAATGCCCTTGAGCATAACGCCGGTCTTGTCCTTGTTAAGCTCGCCGCGTTCAAACTCTGACTTTCTGGAAGCCTCTACACGGTATGCAACAACATCTTCCCAGTTTTCAATTCTGTCTTTCCATTTGTCAAGCAGAGGATGCTCGGGAGAGATAACCATATATGAGGTACCGAAGAGAGTATCTGCACGGGTCGTGTAGACGGTTACATCGTCTTCGGTGTTGGTTTTGAAGGTAAGCTCTGTACCTGTGCTGCGGCCGATCCAGTTTCTCTGCTGAATCTTTACGCGGTTAATGTAGTCAACATCGTCAAGATCATCGATCAGGCGGTCGGCATACTTGGTGATACGCAGCATCCACTGACTCTTTTCCTTCTGAACGACGGGAGCACCGCAGCGTTCGCAAACGCCGTCGACGACCTCTTCGTTTGCAAGAACGCACTTGCAGCTTGTGCACCAGTTAACGGGCATAGTGGTCTTATATGCAAGGCCATTCTTGAACATCTGGAGGAATATCCACTGAGTCCACTTGTAGTACTTGGGGTCGGTGGTATCGACACAGCGATCCCAGTCGAAGCTGTAGCCAAGCATCTTGAGCTGGCTTGTGAAGGTCTTTATATTATCCTCGGTAACCTTACGGGGATGGATATGGGTCTTGATTGCGTAGTTTTCGGTAGGCAGACCGAAAGCGTCAAATCCGATGGGATACAGGACATTATAGCCGTCCATTCTCTTCTTACGGCATACAATATCAATTGCGGTGAAGGGTCTGGGATGACCTACGTGAAGTCCCTGACCGGAGGGATAAGGGAACTCGATAAGACCGTAGAACTTGGGCTTATCATGGTTGATTACGGCTGCGTAGGGCTTGGTTTCTTCCCACTTTTCCTGCCATTTTTTCTCTATTGCTGCAAAATCGTATTTCATTATTAATAATCTCCTCTCAAATTTTTATAGTTCCGAATGCCCCTTAGCAGGGGCCTATAAGGGATGAGAGGTTAACCTCCTCGGCGTCGGACCACAGTCTTTCCAGCTTATAGAATTCTCTTGCATCTTCGGTAAAGACATGGGCGACAACACAGCCGAAATCGAGCAGTACCCAACTGCCGGAGCGATATCCCTCGCGGCGGATGGGAGGTTCACCGGCCTCGGACATGGCCTTATCGATTCCATCTGTCAGAGTTTTGATATGGGTGGACGAGGTACCTGTGCAGATAACAAAGTAATCACAAAGGCTTGTGAGCTTGTCTGTTTTCAGCACCTTTATGTCCTGACCTTTTTTGTCATTGAGTGCTTTTGCGGCGATTGCCACAACTTCATTGGGAGTCATCATATTGTTAAATCATCCTTTTTCGGAAGAGTTTTTATACCATTCATAAGCCTCCACCGTATCGCGGAAGGGCTCTTCTCCGTAGCTTCTTATATCCTCAAGGCTCATTTCGAGTCCCAAGGTCAAAGCTGCGTCAAGGTTCTCATATGAAAGCTCGCGGAGCTTTTCAACGCCTTCAAAGTCGCGGTTTGGCTCGATATAGTCCGCCATATACACGATTTTCTCAAGAAGAGTCATGTCGGGCTTACCTGTTGTATGCCATCTTATGGCCTCATATACTCTATCGCTTATGCCGAACATTTCGCGCGCAAGCGCCGCGCCGGTCTTGGCATGGAGAAGCTTTACGTTTTCCGTTTCGGCAATATCGTTTATGATACCATATTTTTCACACAATATCAACTGGTCGGATAGCACAAGTTTTTTCGTAATATCATGCAAAATTCCGGCTTCTGCTGCATCCTCGGGGTCTTCTCCCCATCTGTTTGCCAGCATTACCGCCTCGCTCTCGACTCCGATGACATGAGCAACGCGGTTCGGCTTAAGCATTGCATGGGCTTTTTCTCTCAGCCAATAAAGGTCTGCTTTTGCCTCGTAGTCGCGGTTACGCAATATCCGGCTGTAAACAGCATCCGGCAGATATTCAGCGCCCATTCTTCGACTGAGCATAGCTCGTATATCAGTTGAGGACATGGGTTTTGGGGTATGACGGAGGCACTGCACCTTTGCTCCGTGTTCTTTTTCAAGATATTCGGCATAGCGGAGGATCTCATCCTCTTCCCCGTCGTTTCTTGCCATAGGAAGCAAGGTCAGGTTTTCCAGCAGATATGTGAAGCGATACCACGTTTCAAAGCTGAGGAACATATCCGTTCCCATGGCAAACATGAGCTCGTCATCGGGATACTTCTTTTTCAGTATCTCAACCGTATCTGCGGTATAGCACCTGCCGTCGCGGTAAAGCTCGATATCCAGAACCTCTGCGCCCGGGACACTACTGAAGGCAAGTTTGCTCAGATTAAATCTCTCGTCTGCCGATGGGCTGCCCTCCGCAAGTTCCTTGTGGGGCGGTATTGATGCGGGAATGATGAAAAGCGCATCGGGTCTGACCTCGTTTGCTATTGTCATCGCCGCTTCAACATGGCCTGAGTGCGGCGGGTTGAAGCTTCCGCCGTAAATTGCAATTCTCATTTTTTCTTTTCTTTCACAAGAGCTATTTTAGGCTCTTTTGCGTTTCTTTTATACAAGACAAACTTGCTTCCGATAGTCTGAACTACCTCTGCGCCGCATGCCTCGCTCAGAGCCTCTGCCGCTTCTCTTGCGGTAAGCATGGAGTTTTCAAGCACCTTGCCCTTTATAAGCTCTCTTGCACGCAGGGCGTTATTCACATCGGTCACGGTATTTTCAGATATGCCGCCCTTGCCTATCTGCACGATTGTGTCAATACTCATCGCAAGCCCCTTAAGCTGGGCTCTCTGTTTACTGCTTAATGCCATTTATTCTTCCTCGCTGCTTTCTGTTTCTTCGTCTTTTTCTTCTGCTTCTTTATTTTCCTTGAAAAGTGCGCTTACAAAGTCGCCTGCATTAAAGGGAATAAGATCATCCATTCCCTCACCTACGCCAACGAATTTTACGGGGAGCTGAAGCTCCTGGGCGATTGCAAAGACTATGCCGCCCTTTGCGGTACCGTCAAGCTTTGTGAGAACGATACCCGTAATGCCTGCGGTTTCGAGAAACTGCTTTGCCTGAATAAGTCCGTTCTGACCCGTTGTTGCGTCAAGCACCATCAGAGTCTCAACATCGGCATCGGGCAACTCCCTCGTTATTACGCGGCTAATCTTATTAAGCTCGTTCATAAGGTTTGCCTTATTATGAAGTCTGCCTGCAGTATCGACTATTACCACATCCGCGCCTCTTGCGCGGGCTGCATTAAGGCCGTCATATACGACAGCGGCGGGGTCGCTTCCCTCTTCATGGCGGACAATATCCGCGCCTGAGCGCTCTGCCCACACATTGAGCTGTTCACCTGCGGCGGCACGGAAAGTATCGCCTGCGCAGAGCAGAACCTTTTTGCCGTCGGCCTTCAGGCGTGCGGAAAGCTTGCCGATTGTAGTGGTCTTGCCCACACCGTTTACGCCTACCATCAGTATAACCGAGGGCTTTGAATCGAGCTTAAGACCTGTATCCATTTCACCAAGCATTTCCGAAAGAATTTTCAGGAGCGCGGCTTTTGCGTCTTTCCCCTTATTTATTCTGTTGCGGAATATGACATGCTTATAGTCATAGAGAATTTTTGCCGTTGTTTCGCCGCCGACATCGCTCATTATGAGAATCTCTTCCAGTTCGTCATAAAAGTCGATATCATCGGGGTCGAAGTTGCGGAAAACCTCTTCAAGGTCTTCAATATTCTTTCTGGTCTTTGTCAGACCTGAAAACATTTTATCAAAAAAGCCCATAACAAACCTCTTTAATCATTTTCAATGGAGCGCTGTGCTTCCTCAAGGTCGAGCTCTATGACCTTTGAAACACCTTTTTCCTGCATGGTTACACCGTAAAGGTGGTCTGCTTCTTCCATGGTGCCGCGGCGGTGGGTAATGACTATAAACTGGGTCTTATCGCACATACGGCGCATATATTCGGCGTAGCGTATAACGTTTGCCTCGTCAAGAGCAGCTTCAATCTCGTCCATTACGCAGAACGGAGTGGGGCGCACCTTGAGTATTGCAAAATACAGAGCAATTGCAACGAACGACTTTTCGCCACCGGACAGAAGGCTGATATTCGAGACCGCTTTACCGGGAGGCTGAACCTTAATCTCAATACCGCATTCGAGAGGATCGTTTTCGTCCTCAAGAAGAAGATTTGCCTTGCCGCCGCCGAACAGTTCAAGGAAGGTCTGGCGGAAGTGTTCTTCAATCATCTTAAACTGACTTAAGAACACTTCTTTCATCTCACTTGTGACATCGTCTATTATGCCCACAAGTTCCTTCTTAGCCTTTTCAATATCGTCGCGCTGACCGGTCAGGAATTCATAACGGGTGCTTACGCGCTCATACTCCTCAATTGCACCTATATTCGGTGTTCCGAGAGCGTTTATCTGGCGGCGAAGCTCGTTTATGCTGCGTGTTTCTTTCTGAAGGTTTTCAACGGGCTGACGAAGCTCGTTTGCAGCAGAGTGGGACAGCTCATAGTTATCCCAGAGCTTATCGAGAATCTGCTTCTCTTCAAGCTCTGCCGCAAGCTTTTTCTGCTCGAGTCTTGCGCAGCTTCTTTCAAGCTCGAGAAGCTCCTTATTGCGCTCCTGAGCATCCTTATCGGCTTTGGTGCGCTTGCCCTCAAGCTCCAGCTTCTTGTTATTGATTTCGGTGATTTCCTTGCGGATATCATCGGCTTTCTTAACAAAGCCTTCACGGCGGGCATTGCTCTCGGCAAGCTTATTCTCAATCGTTCCGAGTGCCGCTTTTGCATCTTCAATTGCTTTACGGCGGGTGTTGCCGTCATCTGACAGAGAGTCAAGCAGGACTCTGAGCTGGCCTATTGCTAGCTCGGTCGTGCGTTTTTCGGCCTCATTTGCCGCCTTTTCGTTTCTGATTGCGGATTGATCCTCAAGCGCTACCTCAAGCTCGTATCTCAGACCCGATATTGCGTTTTTGGCCTTATCATAATCGCTTTCGCAGGTTTCGAGGTCCTTGCCCAGCTTTACTCGCTTTGCCTTAAGCTTTTCAAGCTCGTTTGCACGGGACAGTATGCCCGCTCCTCTTGCGGCGCTACCGCCGGTCATGGAGCCGCCTGCATTTATAAGCTGACCGTCAAGAGATACTATTCTCAGGCGGTTGCCGTTGTTTTTGGACATTCTTACGGCATCGGAAAGAGTTTCGGCTACAACTGTTCTGCCGAGAAGATTTGCGAATATGCCGTCATACTTGCTGTCAAAGTGGACAAGGTCGTAAGCGATGCCCACGAAGCCGGAGTCGTTTACGGGCGCATCCTTCATAATGTTTCCGCGAATTGTATCAACGGGCAGGAAGGTCGCTCGGCCCGAATCCATGCGCTTTAGCATTTCGATTGCGCTTCTGCCGTCATTCTGAGTATCGATTACGATATTCTGCATGGCAGCGCCGAGAGCGGTTTCGATCGCAAGAGCACACTCATCATCTGCGCGAACAAGGTTTGCAACAGGGCCGTGGACTCCGCGGAGGTTGCCTCTGCCTGCTTCGCGCATGACGGTTTTGACTGCCTTTGAGAAGCCCTCGTATTCCTTCTCCATCTCGGAGAGCATATGGATACGCGCATCCATACTGCGGCAGTCAACGCTGAGCTTATTCGCTTTTTCGCGAAGCTGTTCAAGAATGCTTTCGCGGGAGGAAAGCTTCATGCGGCAGCCGTCAAGGATGTTATTATTGCTGCTGGCCTTATTCTGAAGCTCTTCGGCAACTTTTTCAAGCTCACTAATTCTTGATTTATTATCTTCAATCTGCTTTGAAACTGATGCGGCGCGTTCTTCCTGCTCGGCAATATCCGACTGCATGCGCAGCATAGCTTCGTTGCTGTTTTTAATATTTGCATTAAGTACGGCGCACTCGGAATCGCACTCGGAAATTCTGCCCTCAACCTCGGAAAGTCTTACACGGGCTTCCTCGGCCTCAACATCCTTCTGGTGCATACGCTCGGAGATGTTGTCGCTCGATGCGTAGAGCGCATCAAGACTGCGGTGGGCATTATCAAGGCGTTCCTTTGCGTCACGATAATCGTTTTCAACTACTTCGTTCTGAACCTTGAGCTTGTCAAGAGTAGCCATCCATACGGATATTTCTCTTATGCGAAGGTCGTCGCGCAAAACAAGGTATTTCTTCGCGGTTTCGGACTGTTTTTTAAGCGGCTCAACCTGAAGCTCCAGCTCGTCAATCTTATCGTTAATACGCAGGAGGTTTTCCTCCGTCTTTGCCAGCTTGCGCTCAGATTCCTCCTTGCGGCTGCGATAACGGGAAATACCTGCGGCTTCTTCAAATATCTCGCGGCGGTCCGATGCGCGGCTGGATACGATTTCGCTGATACGGCCCTGTCCGATTATGGAATAACCGTCACGGCCGAGACCTGTGTCCATAAGGAGGTTGTTTATATCCTTAAGGCGCACTGCTTCGCGGTTTATGTAATACTCACTGTCACCGCTTCTGTAATAGCGGCGGGTCAGCATGAGCTCGGTATTATCGCAATCGAAAATATGCTCAGAGTTATCAATTATGAGCGTTACCTGCGCAAAGCCGAGGGGATTGCGCTTTTCCGTGCCGCCGAAGATGACATCTTCCATTTTGCCGCCGCGGAGAGTTTTTGAGCGCTGCTCACCCATTACCCACAAAATTGCATCGGATATATTGGACTTACCCGAGCCGTTGGGGCCTACTATTGCGGTTATATCTTTTTCAAAGGTTATACGGGTCTTATCGGGGAATGACTTAAAACCCTGAATCTCTAATGCTCTTAAATACAAGTGCTATACCTCAATCTAACAAAGTCATCTATATATTGTATAATAAATTCTCTTACTAATCAAGGGAAAGTACAACAATTTCCCCTTTTTCAACATCGGCTGCTTTAATTTTCAGAGATTTAAGGGAGAATTTTTCAATCAGAAAGTCAATATTGCAGCGGTGCTGTCCCGTCATTTTGGATATATCCGAATTATTAACTCCCAAAACAACGTTTTTTCCCTCCGAGTTTTTCAGCAGTTTTTCGGCTTTATTCCGCATAATGCGGGAATGAACCATTTCCCCAAGTGCGGGGTGATAAGCACCTCCAACTGCTGAGCCGCCGGAGAGTTCATCAGTAGGATTGAGTCCCAGTCTGATTATGGGGATGGCCGCCTCTTCAAAAAGCGTAACAAGCTTTGAGCAGACTCTAACTGCGTCCTCAACGGTATGCTCACTGTATTCGCCGCTTTGCCACATATCGTAAAGTGCAGTATCGCGGACTATGACGGTGGGGTAAATACGCACTCCGTTGGGCTTCAAAGCGATTATTTTCCTTGCGGTTTCAATGCTTGATTCCTCGCTGTCACCGGGCAGACCCGTCATCATCTGGAGAATGAGCTTGAAGCCTTCTTCTTTAATCAGCTTTGACGCATCCTCGACCTCTTTTGCGGTATGTCCTCTTCCAGAAAGATGCAGCACATTATCATCAAGGGACTGAGCACCAAGTTCGACGGTTTCAACTCCGTATTTTCTAAGGCGTGCCAACACTTCCATGTCTATTGCGTCAGGGCGTGTTGAAAGTCTTATTGACGATATAATGCCGCTGTCCAGATAGGGCTTTGCGGCGGCTAAAAGTTGCTCCTGCTCAAGCGCGGGTATGGCAGTGAAGCTACCTCCATAAAACGCCAATTGCCGCTTTGTCCCCATTGGGGTCAGAGCGGCGGCATTTTCTATTGCGTTTACTACCGTTTCCGGTCCGGCAGGCTCAGGCATGCCCGAGATGCGGCGCTGATTGCAGAAAACGCAATCATTGGGGCATCCCAGATGGGGAACGAAAACGGGGATTATGCTTTGTCTTGCACTCATTTTGTCAGCTTCTTCAACGCCTCGCAGGCTGCCGCCTGTTCGGCCTCTTTCTTTGTACGGCCTTTGCCCTCACCTATTACCTCGCCGTTTAAGCTGACCTCGGCACAGAAAACCTTGTCGTGATCGGGTCCGCTTTCACCTGCGGGGATATATGTGAGAATCTGTCCGCTTTTCTGCTGTACCAGCTCCTGGAGCTCCGTCTTATAGTCAGCGCTGTGGTGGCGCTTGATGCTCTCGGGGCTAAGGATATTCTCCTTGATAAATCTTTCAGGGGCTTCAAGGCCGCCGTCAAGATACATTGCGGCAAGAATTGCTTCCACTGCATCGGCAAGAATGGAAGGTCTCTGTCTTCCTCCGTTACGCTCCTCGCCTTTGCCCATTCGCAGATACTGGCCCAGATTAAGATCGCAGGCAACGCCGTAAAGACTCTGCTCACATACAAGCTCTGCGCGAAGCCGCGTCATCTTGCCCTCGGGCAGCTCCGGCTTCATGGCATAAAGGTGATTTGCCGTAACGAATCCCAGAACGGAGTCGCCGAGAAACTCAAGTCGCTCGTTGCTGGACATACCTTCGCTCTTATTCTCATTTGCATAAGAGCTGTGGGTAAGTGCATTTTTCAAAAGATAAGGATTATTAAATTTATAGCCTAAGCTTTCTTCAAGTTCTTTCAATTATTACGCTTCCTCGTTAATACGCATGTAATCAACATTTTCAACGATATCGTCAACTATGCCCGCACCCGCAAACGCGGCGGCCTGACGGATCGCGGCAAAAAATGCTTCATCGCCCGATGAGCCGTGAGCTTTGATAACAGGCTTGCTGATACCCAAAAACGCGGTACCGCCGACCTCGTTGGGGTCAATCTTCTTAGCGATACCCTTGACATCGTTCTTAATAACTGCCGCAGCAAGCTTATTGACGGTCTTCATCATAAAGACATCCTTAAGCTCCTTGAACAGCCATTTTGCAACGCCCTCTGCGGTTTTGAGAACAACATTACCGGAGAAGCCGTCGCTTACGACAACATCAACACCGCCGAGGAACATGGTGCTCGCCTCAACGTTACCGACGAAGTTCAGTCTTCCCTCTTCGCCCGCGCTTTTCAGAAGTGCGAATGTATTATGCTGGAGCTCGCCGCCCTTGGTTTCCTCAACGCCGATGTTGAGAAGTCCGACTCTGGGGTTTTCAAGGCCCATGAGCTTTTTGGCATAGAAGCTGCCCATATATGCAAACTGGAGAAGGTATTCCGGAGTGCACTCTGCGTTTGCGCCGCAGTCAATGAGCATCAGGCCATTATCACGACTGGGCAGAACAGGTGCCATTGCTGCGCGGCGAATACCGCGGATGCGCTTTACGATGAGCGTTGCACCCGTAAGAAGTGCGCCTGTGCTGCCTGCGGACACCATTGCATCGCCCTTGCCGTCCTTGACAAGATTCAGGGCAACGGTCATTGAAGAGTCTTTCTTGCGGCGGCATGCGGTGCTGGGGTCGTCATCCATGGTTACGACCTCGCGGGCATCAACAATCTCAATGCCGTCACGGCTATGGTCGCCCATGCAGGCTTCAATATCTTCCTTACGTCCGACAAGTGTTATATCAACACCAAGTCTGTCGCGAGCATACAGTGAACCCTTTACGATTGCTTCGGGTGCGTTATCGCCGCCCATTGCGTCAACTATTATTTTCACCTGCAAAGACCTCCTTTTTCATGAGCTCGTCAATTATGGCAAGGGATCTTGCCGAAATTTCCGCGTTCTTATTGCGTTTACCCTTAACACGATAGCCTAAAGGCGTGATTATTCCGAAATTAATATTCATCGGCTGGAAATCGCCCACGCTGCCACCGGAAATATAAAGTCCCAATGCGCCGATTGCAGTTTCCTGCGGGAAGTCAACAGCCGGCAGATCCAGCATTCTTGCGGCGGTTTCAATACCTACAAGCATACCCGACGCGGCAGATTCAACGTAGCCCTCAACACCCGTCATCTGGCCGGCAAAGCTGATACGCTCATCGGATCTGAGACGGTAATAGCGGTCAAGAAGATTGGGGCTGTTCAGATATGTATTGCGGTGCATTACACCGTAGCGGACAAACTCCGCGTTTTTAAGGGCGGGAATCATTTTGAAAACTCTGCGCTGTTCCGGCCATGTCAGATGTGTCTGGAAGCCGACCATATTATATATGGTGCCGTCAGCATTATCGCGTCTGAGCTGAACAACGGCATAGTTATCCTTGCCTGTTCTGGGATCGCGCAGTCCAACGGGCTTCAGCGGTCCGTAGCGCAGGGTATCCTCGCCGCGGCGTGCCATTACCTCAACGGGCATGCAGCCCTCAAAAACACCGCCGTCATCAAAGCCGTGTACTTCGGCTTCCTCTGCGCTGCAGAGCTCATGCACAAAGGCCTTGTACTCTTCCTCATCCATAGGGCAGTTTACATAATCCGCAGTTCCCTTATCGTAACGGGAAGCGAAGAAGGCGCTGTCCATATCAATGCTTTCGAGGGTTACGATAGGTGCGACCGCATCGTAAAAGTGCAGTCCCGTATCGTTGCAGAGTGCGGCAAGCTTATCGGCAAAGCCATCGCTCGTCAAAGGTCCTGTTGCAACAACGACCTCTCCCTCGGGCATATCGAGGATTTCCTCATATATGACCTCAATGTTTTCATTCTCGGTCAGTTTGTCGGTAATATATTTTGCAAAGCCCTCACGGTCAACGGCAAGCGCGCCGCCTGCGGCAACGCGGTTAGCGTCCGCACTTTCCATGATGAGGGAACCCATCTTGCGCATTTCTGCCTTTAAAAGTCCGACAGCGTTTGTCAACTCGTCACTGCGCAGTGAGTTTGAGCAGACAAGCTCCGCAAAATAGGGAGATTTATGAGCAGGGCTCATTTTATTGGGCTTCATCTCATAAAGCTTTACTTTTATTCCTCTCTTCGCGAGCTGCCATGCACATTCGCTTCCGGCAAGCCCCGCTCCGAGAACAGTTACTTCTCTCATTGGCTTATGCCCTTATTCTTCCTTTGATTTTTTGCTTGCTTTCTTGGTACCTGTCTTCTTTGCTGCGGCCTTTTTCTTATAGCCGCGCTTTTCCTCAGGAACAAAGGCGCTGCACTCTTCGTTTATGCAGAAGCCCTTTTTCTGACCCTTACCGCTGGGTTTGAATATTGTCTTGCCGCAGCTGGGGCAGAAGTCCTTTGTGGGAACATACCATGTCATAAATCCGCAGTCGGCACCGCGTTCGCATGCGTAGTAGGTGTAGCCCTTTTTGGAGGTGCGCTTGAGGATACGGCTGCCGCACTTGGGACATTTGCCGGGCATCTCAATTACAAGGGGTTTGGTGAAGCTGCATTCGGGATAACCGGGACATGCAAGGAAACGTCCGAAGCGACCTGACTTAACTACCATCTGCTTGCCGCAGACATCGCAGTACTCATCGCTGAGCTCATCGGGAACTTTGATTCTTGTGCCTTCAAGGGCTTTTTCGGCATCTTCAAGTTCCTTGCTGAAGCCGCCGTAGAACTCGCCTAAAAGGTCCTTCCACGGCATTTCGCCGGATTCAACGTTATCAAGACCTGATTCCATCTGATTTGTGAATTTAAGGTCAACAATATCGGGGAAACGCTCTTTCATAAGATCGGTAACTACAACACCAAGATTTGTGGGCTTGAGGTACTTGCCGTCCTTAACAACATATTCGTGTGAAGTGATTGTTGAAATGGTGGGTGCATAGGTAGAAGGTCTGCCTATTCCCTTTTCCTCCATTGCGCGGATAAGAGTTGCCTCGGTATAGCGTGCGGGAGGCTGGGTGAACTGCTGTTCGGGCAACATCTTTTCAAGATATACGCGCTCACCAGCATTCAGTTCGGGAAGCTTGCTGCGAAGCTCATCGGATTCCTCGTCCTTGCCCTCTTCATAAACTGCGGTATAGCCGGGGAACTTGAGTTCGGAATAGTTTGCGCGGAAAACATAGTCGTTGGAATCAACATCAACGACAACATTATCATAAACAGAGTTTGCCATCTGGCAGGCGGTGAAGCGTCCCCAGATAAGGCGGTAAAGGCGGTACTGCTCGGGAGTCAGATCCTTGCGGACTGCCTCGGGGGTTAGCTCTATATTGGTCGGGCGGATAGCCTCGTGAGCGTCCTGTGCGCCGGATTTGGTCTTATAAACACGGAATGAGCCGTGGTAATATTCCTTACCGTAGCGATTTATGATAAAGTCCTTTGCGGCCATAAGGGCAACATCGGAAAGACGCAGTGAGTCGGTACGCATATAGGTTATAAGACCGACGGTACCGTAGCCTTCTATATCAACGCCTTCGTAAAGCTGCTGGGCAATGGACATTGTGCGGCGGGGAGTCATGCCAAGACGACGGGATGCTTCCTGCTGCAGAGTGGAGGTAATAAACGGAGGTGAGGGGCTGCGATGCTTTTCGCCGCGCTTTACATTCTTTATTACAAAAGGCTTATCCTCAGTTGCGGATATGACCTCGTTGACCTCTTCCTCCGAATGAAGCTCCAGCTTTTTATCGCCCCTGCCGTGGAAACGGGCGGTAAAGCTTGTATCCTTTTCGCCGCAATCCAGCACAGCGTCAAGAAGCCAATACTCCTCGCGGACGAAGTTATTTATCTCTTCTTCTCTGTCGCAGACTATTCTGGTTGCAACAGACTGAACACGGCCTGCGGAAAGGCCGCGCTTTATTTTCTTCCAGAGCAGCGGAGAAAGCTTGTAACCGACAAGGCGGTCAAGCAGTCTTCTTGCCTGCTGTGCATCGACAAGGTCAAGGTCGATATCGCGGGGATTCTCAATACTCTCCTGAACGACCTTTTTGGTAATCTCATTAAAGGTTACACGTTTTGCCTTATCGTCATCAAGCTTTAAAAGCTCCTTAAGATGCCATGAAATTGCCTCGCCCTCACGGTCCGGGTCGGTTGCGAGGTAGACCATTTTGGCGCCCTTGCTCTGCTTTTTCAGCTCGTCAATAACGTCCTTATGATCCTTGACGGGGATATACTTAGGCTCGAAATTATTCTCGATATCAATACCGAGTGTGCTCTTGGGCAGATCACGCAGGTGGCCCATTGAGGCAACCACCTTATAATCCTTACCCAGATACTTTTCTATTGTCCTGGCTTTGGCGGGAGATTCGACTATAACAAGATTCTTTTTAGCTGCGGGCATATGAACTTGTCCTCTCTTTACTTATTGCTTTTTACATTTAATGTGAAGCGCTTGCCTTTTTCCTGAGTTACAATCCCCTTCAGCTGGAGCATTGTCAGCTCCGCAAGTACCCTTGCGGGTGAAAAACCGCTGCGCTCTATAATATCATCTACGTGCATGGAAGGCGTTTCCATTACAGAAACAATCTTGATCTGGTTTTCGTTCAGCTTTTCCAAAACTGTCTGCAAGTCAATATAAGCCGTGCTCTCCCGCTTGTCAATGACTTTTTTTGTCGTGTTTTCGGGTTTTTCTGTCTTTCGGCTGTCTTCATCGGGATAGATTGCGGGCATATCCGCTTTCGATGACGGCATTGAAATATTCCCCGTACGGGAGATTTTTGCGGGATACAGGGCTTCAAATTCGCACATTACATCCCAGCCGTCCGTTACGGGCTTGGCCCCCTCTTTCAGGAGTCCGTTTGTGCCTACGCAATTAGCGGAATCCGCATTTCCCGGGACAGCAAAGATTTCCTTGCCCTGTTCGGCGGCCTCATTTGCGAAAAACCGCGTTCCGCTTTTTTCCGGAGCTTCAACCACAACCACGCCGACAGACAGTCCTGCGGCTATGCGGTTTCTTGCTCGGAAAAACGCATTGTTGGGCTTCGTTCCCGGCGGATACTCGCTTATAAGTGCACCAGCCTGTGCAACATCCTCGGCAAGTCTGCCCTTCTCTTTTTCATGGGGCACACCGAGAACACCTATCACTCTGCCGCCTGCCATGAGCGCACCCTCGGCACCTGCGGCATCGATTCCGGCTGTGAGTCCCGAAACGACAACACCGCCGCATTTGGCTATCTCATAGCCCATTTTACGGCCCATCTTAAGTCCGTAGGGGCTCGCCTTTCGTGTTCCGATTACGGCAACTGCCGCCTCATCATCAACTGCCGGCAGAGTTCCTTTTACATATATTATTGACGGCGGTGAATAAATATTTTTAAGTCTGTCCGGGAAAAGAGCATCCTGACAGCTTATTATGCTTATTCCCTGACTGTCACATTCATCTATTATATGCAGCGCCGAGTCAAGGTCACGAAGTTCAAGTGTATCCAAGCCGTCAATTCTGTCACCAAGGAGCTTTTTATACTCACCTTGGGGAGCAAAATACATTTCCTCGGGACTTCCGTAATGCTCTAAAAGCGCGGCCTTTGCTTTGGGCGGCACATTTGCCGCCGTCGACAGCCACAGCCAATATTTAATTGCTGACATAAGGCACGCCCTCTTTTCCTTTTACTTTGACATCTCCCACATAAAAACGGAGGCCGCAACGGCCGCATTCAGGGATTCGGAATCGGGATTCATGGGAATGATGAGTTCACCGTCGCACACGGCAAGAAGCTCATCGCTCAGGCCTCTGCCCTCGCTTCCTATTGCAACCGCGCAGCGCTTAAGGCTTATCTCACGCATATCCCTTGCTTTGTCGCTGAGCGCAGCGCCATATAGCTGCAGCTCACACTTATTCAGAAAAGCTCTCAATTCCTCGATATTCATCTCCAGTACTCGCTGGCGGAATATTGCCCCCATGCTTGCGCGAACGGTTTTCGGGTTATACAAATCTGCGCATGCGCCAACGAGAATAACCGCGTCAATATTAAAAGCATTCGCAGTTCTTATTACCGTTCCCACGTTGCCCGGGTCCTGAAGATTTTCAAGAACAATTACACGCTCAGGCTTTTCATCGCAGCCTGACTTAGCCATTTTAACAGAAAAAACGGGGCCGGGGCTTGACTTAAGCGGCGAGCCATATTCAAAAAGGTCAGCCGGGGCCGTATACTGCTTCACTTCATCGGGAAGCGCTATATCGCCTGCGTGTTCCTTCCACAGCACATATTTAATCTCAGCGCCGAAAGACAGTGCCTCACGCAGGGTCTTTTCTCCGTCGCATATGAATTCTCCGCATTCGCGGCGATAGGCAGAGTCGGACGCAATTGAGCGAAAATGACTTATTATTCTGTTTTTTCTCGATGTTATATTTTCCATAGCTTAATACTCTATATCATCCAATCTGCCTTTGTCAAGAAAAATATACATTATAAAAAAGAAATCACCACCCGTAAGGGTAGTGATTAGGATTTCAGATTTCAATCAGTTCGTATTCTCTGCTGCCGAAGCCGAGCTCGGCTGCCGCTTCGATTGTATGAACTCCGTTGCGGGATTCAACACGCTCTAAAAAATGCTTCTGACCGGGGTCATCAGTTGCGGCATAGACGAGGTCTATGCAGGCCTGATCAATTGCAATGGGGTCAAGGGATGCAAGAATGCCGATATCCTTAATGCAGGGGTCTTCCGCTACTGCGCAGCAATCGCAGTCAACGGACATGTTCTTCATAACATTTACGAAAACCATATTGCCCTTAAAGAATTCAACAACGGATTTTGCCGCATCTGCCATGGATTCAAGGAACTTATTCTGCTCTGCAACATTCTCCCAAAGCACATTCTGGTCATCAACTGCACCTGCAGAATGGATATAGGATTTGCCGGCAGAGGATGCGCAGCCGATGGAAAGCTGCTTGAGCGCGCCGCCGTAGCCGCCCATGGGGTGACCCTTGAAGTGCGAGAGAACCAGCATGGAATCGTAAAATCTCATATGCTTGCCTACATAGTTTTTCTTGATTGCCTTGCCGTCGGGAATATCCAGCTCCTCGTCAGGGCCTTCTTCATCCATGAGGTCTACCTTAAAGTACTTGTTCCAGCCATGGTACTCGATAAGCTTCTTATGCTTGTCCGTATAGTTTCTCTCGCCGTCGTAAGCGGTATTGCATTCAACAACAGTGCCGCCCACATGCTCGATCATAGGTTTCCAGAATTCGGGACGCAGGAAGTTCTGGTTTCCCTTTTCGCCTGAATGGAGCTTTACCGCAACATTGCCCGCAAGCTCTTTACCTGTCAGCTTATAAAGCTCCAGCACCTTTTCAGGGCTGATTTCTCTTGAAAAATACACCTTTGCTTTCATCTCAGTACTCCTTTTTATTAAATATTATAACTCATTTCATGCCATTCTTCTCCACCCCATGTGGAATTGGCAATACCCTTATCGGAAAATCCAAATTTCAAATACATATCCACTTTGGATTCAAGGCAGGTAAGAAACAGTGTTTCTCTCCCCTTTTCTCTTTCCCTGCGGATATACTCATTCACAATCGCCCTTGCAAGACCTTGTCCGCGGTGTTCGGGAAGTACGTCAAGACCGAGGAGCATTATGTTTTTTCCCTCCGGGGCATGCAGGGAGATATCGGTGAAGAACTCATCGCGGAAAGCCTGCTCATTGGTCGCCACGCCGTTTAAAAAGCCTGCGATTTTTCCGCTTTCCTTTTCTATCGCAACGAGAAACAGCTCCGGTGCCGCATCAATGCGCTCGAGTATTCTCTCCCGCGTGCAGGCTTCATGTGGTGGAAAGCATATCTGCTCAATGAGCGCGGCTGTTTCGCCTTCGCATGGCTTTATGTCTCTGAATTCGTATTTCTGAAGAATATCCATAACTGCTTCCTTAAATGATTATAACCAAATTATAAAGTATTCCTCGCATTTCGGCAAGTAGTTTTATTTTTTGAATTATTAAAATTTGAAATGATGTTCATGCTTGCATTTCGTGTAAAATTATGAGATATTAATGAAGATTTCAAACAACTATAAATGGGGTACAGAAAATGAAAAATCTGAAACGCATATTATGTGTTCTTCTGGCTGTTCTGACGCTTGCAGGCTGCTGTGTCTGCTTTGCTGACAGCGGCAAGGACTACACTGGTTACAGAAAGTATGTTGCTTTAGGCGACAGCATTGCAAACGGCATCGGCGAGAACAATGTGGAGCACAAGTACATGTACCGCACTCCCGGCGCATATCCTGACCGCATTGCAAAAGAAACTGACTCCGAGCTGACTCAGCTTGCATGCGGCGGCATGAGGACGGTTGAGCTTCGCGCATGTCTTGAGGACAACTATGTAATGCCCGACGAGCTTGCAAACAACTTCAGCAAGAGCAAGGTTGACGAAATACGCGGACTTTATGCTCCCGCAATAGCCGAAGCAGACCTGATAACGCTGAACATCGGCTCAAACGACGTTCTTACATACGCCATGCTCAGAGCGAAGGAGGCTATCGCCAAGCTCGATAAAAATGCTGCGATTTCCATTTCATCTGAGGAAGCAAGCGGTGATTATTCGGCAGCTTTTGCACAGCTTCTTGAAACCGCTGCCTCTCTCGGCAAATACACAAGCGTTGTTCAGGCTGTTATTGAAGGTATTTATGACGGCTACACCCATTTCTGCGACAACTGGGATGCCATAATCGGCGATATTTATGCGCTCAACCCCAATGTCACACTCATGGTCGCAGGCTTTTACAATCCCTTCCCCGAGCTTAAAATATCCGACGACTCCACTCTCGCACTGGGAAAAGCAGCCGACGGCATCATGGAAATGCTCAATGCAAAGATAAAGAGCGGTTCCCCTTATTCGGACAAATACATCTATGTCGACATCATGGGCGTTGAAAGCATGGCAACAAAGTTCGGCGATTCTCTCACCGACGAAGGCTTCTTCAAAGCTCTTGAGCTTGATGTACATCCCTCCAATGAAGGTCAGGCAGACATTGCAAAGCGCTTCATTTCTCTTCTGCCCGAAAAGAGCGGCGCACCCTTTACCGACATTGCACAGAAAACGCTCAACTTCAGAGACGCTATTGACTGGGCATATCAGAATGGCATAACAAAGGGCAAGACAGCAGACAAGTTCGGTCCCGATGATACCTGCACCAGAGGACAGATTGTCACTATGCTCTGGCGCGCAGCAGGCGCTCCCTCTTCATCAAAAGCATGCAGCTTCAAGGATGTTAATGCAGGAAGCTATTGCTACAAGGCAATCTGCTGGGCAATAGAAAAAGGAATCGCAAAGGGCTTCAGCCGCACCCAGTTCTGTCCTGAAAAGACCTGCACCAGAGGTCAGATTGTAACATTCCTGTACAGATACGCAGGTTCTCCCTCAGGGGCAAGCGCAAAATTCTCCGATGTTGCGGCAAACAGCTATTGCCACGATGCGGTTTCCTGGGCAGTCGAGAATGGTGTTACCAAGGGTTTTGACAGCAAGCATTTCGTACCCGATGGCTTCTGCACACGCGCTCAGGCAGTCACTTTCCTTTACAGATACATGGCATAATAAAAATGCCGGGGAAAATTTCCCCGGCATTTTTAATGTTTTACAGAAATTTAATTGTCTTTTAACAGGTTGCTCAGTATATAATATATGCAGGTATGATGCAAACAGATACTATTGTCTGACAAGAAATCATTATTTGTAAATAAGGAGAAGCTATGAAAAAGATCAGTATTGTTTTAGTTATCGCGCTTATAGCTCTTATGTGCCTCAGCGCATGCGGCATGGCAAACACCGCTACCCCCGAGAATACAGATGCAGTTGAAACTGAGCCCGCTGCAACCGACAACCTCCAGAAGGATGATCAGGAAGCAAAGCTCGACACAGCATACACCGTCGAGACAATAGGCGAAAAAGATACCAACGAAAACGGAGAAGTTATCGGTGACTGCCACTGCCAGAAGCTCGTATTCACAAATCCCAATGCGGCGCTCAAAGAGATCAACGAAGAGCTTGCAGAAGAATGCGACGATTTCTTCGACGAGGGTCTCGGCAAGCAGTATAGCGAATACTTCAGCGAGATACCAGACTCAATGAAGGCAGACCTTGTGTCTTATCCTTACATTGCGACTTACGATGTTGACAAGGTATTTATTGACGACAACTATGTCAGCATTTCATATGGCTGGGAATGGTATGCCGGCGGCGTTCACAATTACGGCGGTGAAGGCAAAAACTTTGATATTAAGACCGGCGAGGAAATTGATTTTGAAGACCTGTTTGCAAGCGAAGCTGATGCACGGACCGCTTTTTCCACCGCTGTTAATGCTTTGATCGATTCTGATCCCGACTCATTCTTCAGCGATGCCAAGGACACCGTAAGCAGCTATGATCTCGATAATGTAAGCTTCGTATTGAGCGAAGGCAAGATCACCGTCTTTATAAACCAGTATGACATTGCTCCCGGCGCAAGCGGCTCGTTCACTGTTGACATCGCACGATAATCTAAGTAAAAAAACTCTGCAACTCAAGTTGCAGAGTTTTTTATTTATACGCCTTTCATGGTAAGGCTTATTCGCTTTTTGTTAAGGTCAACGCCGAGGATCTTGACATTCACAACATCGCCGACCTTAAGCACCTCGGATGGGTGCTTTATATATTTATCGCATATCTGAGAGATATGCACCAGTCCGTCCTGATGAACGCCGATATCGACGAATGCACCGAAGTCAATTACATTACGGACTGTTCCCTTGAGCACCATTCCCTCTTTCAGGTCTTTCATATCCAGAACATCGGTGCGGAGCATGGGTGCAGGAAGCTCATCACGCATATCACGTCCGGGCTTGCCGAGCTCCTTGACAATATCATGAAGTGTGGGAACACCCACTTTCAGTTCCTTCGCGAGAGTTTCTATATCAAGCTTCATATTGCTTTTGCCGAAGTCTGCCGCGGACACTCCGCAGCGGCTGAGAAGCTCCTTTGCAACGGGATACGATTCGGGGTGAACGCCTGTGTTATCAAGGGGATTTTTGCTTCCGGGAACACGCAGGAAGCCTGCGCACTGCTCAAAAGCCTTGGGCCCGAGCTTGGGCACCTTCTTAAGCTCACTTCGGGATGAAAAGCATCCGTTTTCTTCGCGGTAAGCAACGATATTTTTACTGACGGTTGCGGAAAGACCTGCTATGTGCGAGAGCAGTGAGGGAGATGCTGTATTCAGGTCTGCGCCCACACTATTGACACATTCCTCGACAACGCCGTCAAGAGCTTCTTCAAGCTGCTTCTGGGGCATATCATGCTGATACTGTCCCACGCCGATTGCCTTGGGCTCTATCTTGACAAGCTCGGCAAGGGGGTCCTGCAATCTACGGGCGATTGAAACAGCGCTTCTCAGGGTAAGGTCAAAATCGGGCATTTCCTGAGCCGCAAGCTTGGATGCGGAATAGACGGAAGCGCCCGCCTCACTGACTACCATGTACGCAACCTTCGCATTGGTTTCCTTTATGGTTTCGGCGGTGAACATCTCGGTTTCCTTGGATGCTGTACCGTTGCCGATTGCTATTATCTCGACGCCGTAGCGCTCAATCATGCTCTTAAGAGTCTGCTTTGAGCGTTTCTCCTGTGCTTCGCCGTGGGTGGGATAAATGACAGCGGTATCGAGCACCTTACCCGTTGCGTCAACCACGGCAAGCTTACAGCCCGTGCGGTAGCCGGGGTCGAGTCCGATTGCTACCTTGCCCTTTACGGGAGGCTGAAGAAGGAGCTGGCGCAGATTAACGCCGAAAAGCTTTATTGCCGCATCACAGGCGTTATCGGTGAGCTCAGAGCGGATTTCCCTCTCGATTGAGGGGAATATAAGGCGGCTGTATGAATCTTCGCATGCAGACTTCACCGCCTCGGCGCAGGGACTTGCGCCCTGAACATAGAGCTTATTGATTGCGTTCATGGGCAGGGCATCGTCGAGCTCAACATTGACCTTAAGGAAGCCTTCTTTCTCACCGCGGTTTACGGCAAGGACTCTATGGCCCGCAATTTTGGAAACGGGCTGAGAAAACTCATAGTACATATCGTAAACGCTGGGCTCGTCCTTTGCTGCACTCGAGGAAAGCACTGCGTTTAAGAATACGATGTTGCGCACTCTTTTACGCACCTCGGCATTATCCGAAACGGTTTCGGCTATGATATCCTTAGCTCCCTGCAATGCGTCTTCGGCAGTTTCTACGCCCTTTTCCTCGTCAACATACTTTGCCGCCATTTCAAGGGGCACAAGATTTGACTTCTGACCGAGCAGTATTTCGTCGGCAAGGGGCTGGAGTCCCTTTGCCTTTGCAACGGATGCGCGTGTCTTGCGCTTGGGACGGAAGGGGCGGTAAATATCCTCAATCTCGGCAAGAGTGCCTGCTTTATCGAGGGATGCGGAAATCTCCTCGGTCAGCTGTTCCTGCTGCTCGATGAGTTTTCTGACCTCTTCCCTGCGGGCATCAAGGTTTCTGAGATATGTCAGCTTATCGGAAATCTCACGGATTTTCTGGTCATCCATCGTGCCGTGCATTTCCTTGCGGTAGCGGGCGATGAAAGGAATTGTATTGCCTTCATCAAGAAGACTTATGATATTTTCAACGTATTCTTCTTTTACCGAAAAGGCATCGGCTATTACTTTTGCGTAGTTCATTTGATTCTCCTGAAATTAAAAATACCCATGAAGTATAGCACACTTTTCCCATTATGGCAAAAATCTCATTTTTTATTAGAAAATCAAGCGTTTTTTCTTGACATATTATAATAAAAATGATAGGTTAATCTCAAGACGTGAATTTCCATTCACAAACAAGGAGGATTTTATTATGGCATACAACGGTTTCGCAATTGACGAATATCTGGATGCGGCAGAAGTTACCCGCAAGCTTGATGAGCTCAAGAAAAAGCCCATCTACTCCGTAAAGCCCGAAAAGCTCAAGGAGTACGAAGAGGAATACTTTGAAAAGAAGTGCGCCAAGAGCAAGGAAATGATTACCGAAGCAAAGAACTACATTCCCGGCGGTGTACAGCACAACCTCGCATTCAACCATCCCTTCCCCATTGTTATCACCAAGGCCGAGGGCAACAAGCTCTACGACATTGACGGTAACTGGTACTATGACCTTCTGCAGGCAGGCGGTCCCACCATTCTCGGCTCCAACGACCCCGTCGTTAAGGAAGCTGTTATCGATCTGCTTAACACCTGCGGCCCGTCCACCGGCCTTTTCCATGAATATGAATACAAGCTCGCAAAGAAAATCAGCGACTGCGTTCCCTCTGTTGATAAGTTCCGTATGCTCGGTTCTGGTACCGAGGCCTGCATGTGCGCACTGCGCGTTGCACGTCTTAAGACCGGCAAGAAGAACGTTCTGAAAATGGGCGGCGCTTACCACGGCTGGTCCGACCAGATGGCATACGGTATGCGTATTCCCGGCACCAAGGGTCTCCAGAGCCCCGGCGTTCCCAACTTCGTATTCAAGCACACCGACGAGTTCTTCCCCAACGACCTTGAAGACCTCGAAAGAAAGCTTAAGAAGAACGAGCTCATCGGCGGCACCGCTGCTGTTTATATCGAGCCCATCGGCCCCGAAAGCGGCACCCGTCCCGTTTCCAAGGAATTCGTTAAGGGCTGTCAGGAGCTGGCTCACAAGTACGGCGCACTTCTCGTCTGCGACGAAGTTGTTTCCGGCTTCCGTATCGGTCTGAGCGGTGCTCAGGGTTACTACGGCATTGACCCCGACCTTACCATCTTCGGCAAGATCATTGCCGGCGGCTATCCCGGTGCAGGCGGTGTCGGCGGTCACGAGGACTGCATGGCTCACCTCGGCGCAGGCCTTGACGCAGGCGGCAAGAAGGTCACAAAGGCAATGTGCGGCGGCACCATGGCTGCTACTCCCATTTCATGCGTTGCAGGCTACACCGCAATCTGCGAGATTGAGAAGCGCAACGCATGCGAAGTTGCAGGCCGCATGGGCGACAGACTCACCAAGGGTCTGCAGGAGCTCATCAAGAAGTATGACCTTCCCTTCGTAGCATTCAATCAGGGCAGCGTCTGCCATCTTGACAATGCAGCTACCATGCACTTTGAAATTGACTGGAAGAAGCCCTGGCTCATTCCCGGCGTTCTTTCCGAAACCTCCAAGCGCAAGGCAGAGATGCAGCACATCGGTGCAGCATACATGGCAGAGGGTCTTGTAACTCTGGCAGGCTCCCGCCTCTACACCAGCGCAGCATACACCGAAGCTGATATCGATGATGTTCTCAAGCGCTTCGACCGCGTTTTCGCAAACTGCGGAAAGCTTGGCAAGAAGTAATCAGCTGAACCGTACGGAGGACTGATATGAGTTACTACGACGAACAGAAAGCCCGTGAGCTTGTTATTGAAGCAGGCCACATACTTCTTGAAAACAAGCTTATTGCCCGCACATGGGGCAACATCAGCGCACGCATTTCCGAGATGGAATTTATTATTACTCCCAGCGGCAGAGCGTACGACACCTTAAAGCCCGAGGATCTTGTAAAGGTTAACGCAAATGACCTTAGCTATGAGGGTGAGCTTAAGCCCAGCAGCGAAAAGGGCATCCATGCACACTCATATATTCTGAGAGAGGATGTTAACTTCGTTATTCACACTCATCAGCTCTACGCTTCGGCACTCTGCGCCGAAGGAAAAGATATGCCCTTTGCTCCCTGCGCAGGCTACGGTCTGCCCGGAACAGGCAAGCTGAAAAGTAATGTATCCGCTACAATCGCGAGCAATCCCGGCAAGAACAGCTTCCTCATGGAAAAGCACGGCGCAATATGCCTCGGCACAAGCTTCGAAGATGCTTTCGCGCTTGCTGAAGAGCTTGAAGCAAACAGCAAGGCAGAGTTTATCTCCCGTGTAGGCGACATTCCCGAGGACAGATTTGTCATTGAGTACGCCAAGTCTCACGCTTCTCTTCCCGCATATGTTGACGACTATGCACAGCTTGTCGGTCACTCCGGAAAGATCAAGTTCGGCGAAGTCGTGACCCCCGCAAGCGACGACGAGGAAGCCGTCAAAATGGTTGTTGCCAAAAACTGTGCTGCGGCACTCTACGCCCGCAGCGCAAAACCGCTTTCTGTCGCTGACGCACTTTTGCAGAGAGTTGTTTATCTCAAGAAATACTCCAAGCAGAAGGACAAATAAGTATGCTTAAAAAGCTAAGCGAAGAAAAGCTCAACGAGCTTTTGGAGTGCGGCATAAGCGAGTTTGCCGAACACGGCGACCGCGCAAAGCTATGCGACATCGCTAAGCGGGCTGACATGAGTGTCGGTGTTATATACAAGTATTACGCAGACAAGGACGCATTTTTCCTTGCCTGCGTAAGGCACAGTCTTAGCGCTCTTGAAAATGCGCTTAATGAAATGACTGCCAAGGCCGACAAGCCCATAAATTATGCGCGCACAATTATCAAGACTCTGCAATACTTCTCTGCGACGCATCCGGATTACGCGCGGATGTATTACCGCATAACCGAATCGTCAGAGAATGCCGCCGAGTTTGCTGAAGAGATTGAGGGATTTACCTCGCGTCTGTATACGCAGTTTATTACTGCCGCACAGGAATCAGGCGATATTCGTCAGGATATTGACCCGGGACTTTTCGCATTTTTCTTCGACAATCTTCTCATGATGCTTCAGTTTTCCTATTGCTGTCCCTATTACAAGGAACGATTCAAAATGTACGGCGGCAGCGATATACTGACTAAAGATGACTATGTAACCGAGCAGCTTCTGAAATTCATGGAATCCGCTTTCACATTTGAACATGCGGATATCCGACACAGAAACGGGGAAAAATAATGACTTATATCATTGCATATGACATCGGCACGACCGGCGTAAAGACCTGCCTTTTCGGCGTGGACGATACAATAAAGCTTATCGCCTCTGCAAGCCGCGGCTATCCCCTCTACATAATGCCCGACGGCGGCGCCGAGCAGGACGGCGACGATTGGTGGCGCGGAATGTGCGACTCAACCGCCGAGCTGTTTTCCAAAACCGACATAAAGCCTGAGCAGGTTGCAGGCCTTTCCTTCTGCTCCCAGATGCAGGGGCTTGTACTCGCAGACAAAGACGGAGTACCCGTACACCGTCCCATGAGCTACATGGACCAGAGAGCAAAGGAAGAAATCAAAAAAGGCATCGCAAACGGTCTTCAGATTGCGGGTGCAAACATATTCAAGCTTCTTCCCAGCCTTATGATTACAGGCGCGGTTTCCAGCAGCGTAAAGGACCCCGTCTGGAAATACAAGTGGGTCGAGGCGCACGAGCCTGAAAACTTCAAGCGTGCTTACAAGTGGCTTGATGTTAAGGACTATCTTATCTGCCGCTGCACAGGCAAGTTCACCATGACCGAGGATTCGGCCTTCGCAACGCTTATCTATGATACTCGCTCCGGCAAAGAGGGATGGAGCAAAAAAATGTGTTCTATGTTTGATGTTGACATGGAGCTTCTTCCCGATATAATTAAATCAACTGACATGGTTGGCGGCTTAACCGAAAAAGCGGCATCCGAGCTTGGTCTTAAGGCCGGAACTCCCGTATTCGGCGGTGGCGGCGATTCAAGCCTCATAGGCGTTGGCGCAGGCTGCGTCAATGTTGGCGACACCCACATCTATTCCGGCACTTCCGGCTGGGTCATCACCGTTACCGACAAGCAGATGGTTGACGTCAGCGCGATGATTGCTGCAATCACAGGCGCTCAGAGCGGCAAGTACAACTATTTTGCCGAAATGGAAACTGCGGGCAAATGCCTTGAATGGGTCAAGGATCACCTTGCGCTTGACGAAATCGACATTTATCTCGAAAAGAAAAATGTCACGGAAGGCTTTGAAACTACATACACCAGCCTTTATGATTACATGACCCAAACCGTAAAGGATGTTCCTCCCGGAGCAGGCGGTGTTATCTTCACTCCCTGGCTTCACGGCAACCGCTGTCCCTTTGAAGATCCCGATTCAACCGGTATGTTCTTCGGCATCAAGCTGGAAACAGGTAAAACCGAGCTTATACGCGCTGTACTTGAAGGCGTTTTCTATCACCTCAGATGGATGCTCGAGTGTCAGGACAAGAAGCTGAAAACGGCTGATGTCATCCGTTTCGTCGGAGGCGGTGCACTCTCCTCTGTTTCCTGTCAGATACTCGCTGACATCACGGGAAGAACGATTGAAACCGTTGCATCGCCTCAGAATGTCGGTTCTGTGGGCGCAGCTGCTGTCACCGCAGTCGGTCTCGGAATAATCGAAAACCTCGAGTGCGTTCAGGACTTCATTCCTGCAGCAGCAGTATACGAGCCGGACATGGATAAGCACGCTCAGTATGAGCCATATTATCAGACCTTCAAAAAGCTTTATAAAGCCAACAAAGAACTCTATAAAGAGATAAAGGGGATTTGACTATGAAAAACAAAGAGCTTAAACGAACCTTGAAGTTTATTCTCTTCTCAGCATCAGCGGGCATAATTGAAACTCTGGCTATGATTCTGTGCGAGGAAATCATTAAGATTCCCGGCCACTATGTCTGCTACACCATTGCGCTCGTTCTGAGTGTTCTCTGGAACTTCACCTTTAACCGCCGCTTCACATTCCAGTCCGCGGCAAACATTCCCAAGGCTATGTTCCTCGTATTTCTGTTCTATGTTCCCTTTGCTCCGTTTACAATCTGGCTCGAACACGTTCTCGCCGATGTTCACGGCTGGAACGAGTATGTTGTTCTTGCAATAAACATGGCGCTCAACCTTTCCCTCGAGTACCTTTGGGATAACTTTGTTGTCTACAAAGACAGCAAGGACACAAACGACATTGCAAAGAAACAGGCCGAGAAAGAGCTCGCAGACAAATA
>R21__coassemble_76_pt1 | contig 80488 bp, 69 predicted proteins | sample R21__metabat2_low_PE_019 | metagenome-assembled genome bin R21 | reverse complement strand
ACATACCTGTATATTTACAAAGCGGTTTAAATCGGTTATCATTTGTTTGCCCCTCTCAAGCGGATTGAGAGGCTAATCTTTAACAGTTGGAGCTGATTGAAATGAATAACAATTTTGAGCTTTGCGTTCCCTGCCTGCTGGGTCTTGAGGGCCCCATAGCCGATGAGCTTAAGCGTATGAAGCAGGAAAATGTCCGTTCCGAAAACGGCAGGGTCTATTTCTCAGGTGATTTTGAAGCGATTGCACGTGCCAATGTGAATCTTCGCATCGGAGAAAGAATTCTGATTGAGATGGGCAGGTTTGACGCAAACACCTTTGATGAGCTTTTTGAGAAAACCAAGGCACTGCCATGGGAAACGCTCATCCCGAAAAACGGCGCATTCCCCGTAAAGGGTTACAGCCTCAATTCAAAGCTCTTCTCCGTTTCCGATTGCCAGAAAATCATAAAAAAGGCAATTGTGGAACGCCTTAAAAGCGTTTACGGCATTGAGTGGTTTTCCGAGGATGGAGAGACCTATCAGATACAGTTTTCCATTATGAAGGATGTTGCGTCTTTGTGTATAGACACATCGGGCGAGGGACTGCACAAGCGCGGCTACCGCCCCGCACATAATGCCGCACCTCTTAAGGAAACCATGGCGGCGGCAATGGTGAGCCTTTCCCGTTATCGCGGCAGAGAGGATTTCTGCGACCCATTCTGCGGAAGCGGAACGATCCCCATCGAGGCGGCACTCATAGCCAAAAACTGCGCGCCCGGACTTAACCGCGATTTTTCAGCAATGAAATGGCGTGGCTTTGATGCGAATATATGGACTAAAGTCAGAGAAGAAGCCAGAGATAAGGAATTCCATGGCGATTACCGCATAGTCGGCTCGGATATAGACCCCAACGCTCTTGAGATTGCAAAGGAAAACGCGGCAAGAGCGGGAGTGCTGGATGTAGTCCGCTTCGAAAAAGCAGATGCGACTAAGTTTAACCGCAAGACCGAGAAGGGTATAATAGTGACTAATCCGCCTTACGGCGAGCGTATAATGGAAAAGCAGGAGGCGGAAATGCTTTACCGCGGCTTCGGCGAGGCATGGCGCAATACGGAAAACTGGAAGCTTTATCTGCTGTCATCCCATACTGAGTTTGAGCGTACCTTCGGCAAGAACGCTGACAAAAAGCGCAAGCTTTATAACGGCATGATAAAATGCGACCTGTTCATGTACTTTTGATGACGAGCGAACACTTGCGTTGTTATAAGTGCTGAAGCCCGAAACTGTACAGAAATGGTCAGTCAGGTAATCAACCGTGAAGTACAGGCAAAAACTTGTAGAGGAAAATATATAAAAATTCTTGTAAATTTTTCTTCTTAAATACTTGCAAAATTCTGAAAATGTGCTATTATAATAATCGAGTTAGCACTCAAAACAAAAGAGTGCTAACTCGATTGAAGTTTGTAATATAGTTTTGGAGGTAATATATAATGAAGCTTAAACCTTTGGCAGACAGAGTTGTACTCGTTCAGCGCGCAGCAGAAGAGAAAACTCAGAGCGGTATTTTCCTCGCCGCATCCGCACAGGAGAAGCCCGAAATCTATGAAGTAACCGAAGTCGGCCCCGGCGGCATCGTTGACGGCAACGAGGTTAAGATGGAAGTTAAGGTCGGCGATAAGGTTCTCGTCGGCAAGTATACCGGCAGCAAGATAAAGCTCGAAGACGTTGAGTATACCATCGTTCGTCAGTCCGACATTCTTGCAATAGTTGAGTAATAAAGGAGAATTATTATGGCAAAGCAGATTATATACGGCGAAGAAGCACGCAAAGCAATTGAAAGCGGCGTAAATCAGCTGGCAGATACCGTCAAGATTACCCTCGGCCCCAAGGGCCGCAATGTCGTCCTCGATAAGAAGTTCGGCGCACCTCTGGTTACCAATGACGGCGTTACCATCGCAAAGGAAATCGAGCTTGAAGATCCCTTTGAGAACATGGGCGCACAGATGATCAAGGAAGTTTCCACCAAGACCAACGATGTCGCAGGTGACGGCACCACCTCCGCAACCGTTCTTGCACAGGCAATGATTTCCGAAGGCCTGAAGAACCTTGCAGCAGGCGCAAACCCCATGAGCATGAAGAAGGGCATCAAGAAGGCAACCGCAGCAGCAGTTGAAGCAATCCATGTAAACTCCCAGCCCGTTTCCGGCTCCGGCGATATCGCAAAGGTCGGCGCAATCTCTTCCGGCGATGAAGTCATCGGCGCTCTGATTGCAGAGGCTATGGAAAAGGTTTCCCAGAACGGTGTTATCACCATTGAGGAATCCAAGACCGCAGACACCTATAGCGAAGTCGTTGAAGGTATGCAGTTCGACCGCGGCTACCTCAGCCCCTACATGGCAACCGATACCGAGAAGATGGAAGCAGTTCTTGACGATGCTCTCATCCTCATCACCGATAAGAAGATTTCCAACATTCAGGAAGTTCTGCCCCTGCTCGAGCAGATCGTCAAGGCAGGCAGAAAGCTCCTCATCATTGCAGAGGACATCGAGGGCGAAGCTCTTGCAACCATTATCCTCAACAAGCTCCGCGGCACCTTCACCTGCGTATGCGTAAAGGCACCCGGCTTCGGCGATCGCCGCAAGGAAATGCTTCAGGATATCGCAGTTCTTACCGGCGGTCAGGTAGTTTCCGCAGATCTGGGCATGGAACTCCAAAATGCTGATCTGAGCATGCTCGGTCAGGCACGTCAGGTCAAGGTCACCAAGGAAAATACCGTTATTGTTGACGGTGCAGGTCAGGCAGTTGACATCCAGTCCCGCATCGCACAGATTAATGCTCAGATTGAAACCACCAGCTCCGAGTACGACAAGGAGAAGCTTCAGGAGCGTCTTGCAAAGCTGGCAGGCGGCGTAGCAGTCATCAAGGTCGGGGCAGCAACCGAGACCGAGATGAAGGAAAAGAAGCTCCGCATCGAGGACGCACTCAATGCAACCCGCGCAGCAGTCGAGGAAGGCATTGTTGCAGGCGGCGGCACCGCTTATGTCGTTGCATCCAAGGCAGCTGACGAGCTCACTGCAACCCTCGAGGGCGATGAAAAGACCGGCGCGGCAATGATCGCAAAGGCACTTAAGGCACCCGTAATGCAGATTGCCGCAAACGCAGGTCTGCAGGGCGCAGTTATCCTCGACAAGGTATATAACAGCGAGGAAGCAAACTTCGGCTTCGACGCAGCAAACGATGTATACGGCGATATGATCAAGATGGGCATCATCGACCCGACCAAGGTTTGCCGCAGCGCACTCGAGAATGCAGCATCCGTTGCATCCATGGTCCTCACCACCGAGAGCCTCGTGACCGATATCCCCGTACCTCCCGCACCCGTAGCAGCAGCACCCGACATGGGCGGCATGTACTGATAACAACCGAACCCCATTACAATACCCCCTCCGCCTTGGGCGGAGGGATTTTTACTTGTATAATCAGAGAAAATATGAGATAGTATGTACATCTTGAAATCGGAGGCGACATTATGCTTTCATTTGAATGTGACTACAATCAGGGAGCGCATCCCGATATACTGAAGCTTCTCAGCGAGACGAACTTCATCCCGCGCCCGGGCTACGGCGAGGATGAGTTTACCGCAAGGGCAAAGGAGAAAATACGTGCAGCAATCGCCTGCCCGGATGCGGATATATACTTCCTCACGGGAGGAACGCAGACAAATCAGGTCGTTATAGACACCATGCTTCAGAGCTTTGAGGGCGTTGTTGCCGCGGAAACGGGCCATGTCAGCGTTCATGAGGCGGGAGCTATTGAGTTTACGGGCCGCAAGGTGCTGACCGTGCCCCAGCACAACGGCAAGGTTGATGCAAAAGAGGTTGAGAGCTATGTAAAAACCTTCTATGCCGACGGAAACCATGAGCACATGGTATTCCCGGGGATGGTCTATATCTCTCATCCCACAGAGTACGGTACTCTTTACAGCAAGACCGAGCTTGAGGCGCTGCGTGCTGTATGCGATGAGTATAACATGAGCCTCTTCCTCGACGGTGCGCGCCTTGCCTACGGTCTTATGAGCCATGAAAGCGACATGGACATTAAGGACATTGCCCGCCTTTGCGATGTGTTTTATATTGGCGGCACCAAGGTCGGCGCACTTTTCGGCGAAGCACTGGTATTTACAAAAAACAATACCCCTGCCCACTTCGTAAACCAGATTAAGCGCCATGGCGCATTGCTCGCAAAGGGAAGTATATGCGCATTGCAGTTTGATGCGCTGTTTACGGACGGACTTTACTGGCGCTTGGGTGAGAATGCAATCAAGGCTGCGGAAAAGCTCAAAAAGACTCTCCGCGAAAAGGGTTATGAGTTTTATCTCGAGTCTCCCACAAACCAGCAGTTTGTTATTGTGGAAAACGAAAAGCTGAAGGAGCTTTCAAAGCAGGTAAACTATGGCTTCTGGGAGAAATATGACGAGAAGCACACGGTAATACGCTTTGCCAGCTCTTGGGCAACAAAAGAAGAGGACATCGACAAATTAGCCGAAATATTATAATAGAATAATAAGAAAAAGCCGCTTAAGCGGCTTTTTCTTATTTGTTTATGAAAAACAGACCAACAATGCAGATTAATATGCCTGAGATTTTTGAAATGCTCAGCTGTTCTTTGTAAAAAACAATGCCGATTATTATAAGGCATATGGCGAGAAGCACGCTGTGTACAAGCTGCCCCACGCTTATATTCCAGCCTATGCGGTACATCAAAATAGCGCCCGCCTCGAGACCGACAATGGCAATACCCAGAATCCACGGACTCCAGTTCAGATTTCGATATTCCGCAATCAGGTTGCCGCCGTGGTTGAATGCAAAATACAGAATGCCCGAAACCAGTGCGCCAACAAGATATGTAATTGTCAGCGAAGCAAAGGGGTCAAGGTTTTCAGGCGTTGATTTAGCGCAGATATTATAGAATATGTTAGATATTACGATGATTGCAATGGGCATATAGTATGTCATAGTTTGCCTCCAAAATAAAAAACAGCCAGACTTAATAGCCTGACTTTCGGTAGGTGCTCACCCATGATGGCATTGTAGCACAAGTATTGCGATTTATCAATATAAGTGTTGATTTTTGCGCTTCTTGCTTTATAATTAAAGCATAATACTTATCGGAGGTAGAGTCGTGACTTATAACGAGATACTTGAAAAATCAAGAGATATGATAGGCCCTTACTGCAAAGCCTGCCCCGTCTGCAACGGCAGAGCCTGCGGAAATGCCATGCCCGGCCCCGGAAGCAAGGTGCCCGGTAATGTTGCCGCACGCAACTATGAAAAGTGGCAGGAGATATTTGTCAATATGGACACCCTTTGCTCAAATGAAGCGGTTGATACCTCCTTTGAGCTTTTCGGTAAAAAGTTTTCTGCACCTATATTCATTGCTCCTCTCGGCGCAATAAATCTGCACTATGGCGATAAGCATACGGATATTACATACAACAGAATCCTTGTTCCTGCCGCAGCCAACTACGGTATCTGCGCTCTTACGGGAGACGGTGTTGACCCCGAGGTACTCAAAAATGCCGCAAATGATATGGAAGCTATCGGTGGAATGGGTATTCCAACCATTAAGCCTTGGAACAAGGAATTCGTATTTGAGAAGCTGGACATCCTTAACGAAAAGGGCATCTTTGCCGCAGCGATGGATGTTGACGGAGCGGGTCTGCCCTTCCTCAAGAAAATGAATCCCAACGCAGGCTCAAAGTCCGTTGAGGAAATGAAAGAAATAATCGACTATGCAAAGATGCCGTTCATAATCAAGGGCATTATGACAGTCAAGGGTGCACTTAAAGCAGTCGAAGCAGGAGCCGATGCGATAGTTGTTTCAAACCACGGCGGCCGCGTTCAGGGCAATACCCCGTCAACGGCTGAGGTGCTTCCCGCAATTGTCGAGGCAGTCAAGGGCAAGACCAAGATTTTCGTTGACGGCGGCATAAGAAGCGGCGTTGATGTTTACAAGGCACTGGCTCTTGGTGCGGATGCAGTGCTCATAGGCCGCCCGGTTGTACCCTTTATCTTTGCCGAGGGTGAAGAAGGCTTCAAGGTCTATATGGATAAAATCGTGAACGAACTCAAGGACACCATGACCATGTGCGGCACTCCCACACTCAAGGATATTACCGGGGAAAACATTTTCATTGCCAAATAAAGCATAATAAAAAGCCCACCCGAGAGGGTGGGCTTTTTTGTTATTTATTTGAGTGATTTTTTGCGTCTGTATTCATAGAGCCAGCCTACGAACATTACAAATGCGAATACGATAAGGAAGCCGCAGCACTGCTTGGGGCCGTAGCCAACCCAGATTGCATAGCAGAAGAACAGACAGCATATAACGCCGAGAGCGGGGAGAACAAAGCGCTTGAAGAAGTTAAGCTCCTTTGCCTTTACCATAAGTCCGATCATCATGGGTATGTACATGACATAAAGGCAGATGATGCCGATTTCATCAGGCTCCCATGCCAGCCACTCGCATCCGTGAACTGCACCGAAGAGTCCGGGGCCGCCCATCCACATCATAACGGTCCATGCGTACCAGAAGCCGGTCATCATCATGCCGATAACTGCGGATTTGATGGGGAAGTTTGACTGTTCGTCAAGGTGACCGTAGAACTCGGGCTTGGGACCCATGCCGCGTGCGGACAGAGCGTAGAGGTTGCGGCTCTCCGCCATTATGAGGCCGTTCATAGTGCCAAGACAGGAGATAGTGATGAATACATAAACGATGGTGCCGAATACATTGCCGAAGAGCTTAGAGAATGCGATGCGGGGAAGGGTTTCGCCGAAGGGCCAGGTGCTGATGATGGTGTCCACATCGCCTACGGAACTCATTGCCCAGATGTACAGCGCGTAGAGCAGAATGGTTACAACAGAACCGATGATAAGAGCGAGGGGAAGATTCTTCTTGGAATCCTTAAGCTCTGCGTTGATGGAGGTTGCAAGGATCCAGCCTTCGTATGCGAATGCAAAGCCAACGATTGCCTTGAAGAAGCCTGCGCCGTCAACAGCGACATATTCAGCGGAGTTGACAAAGTTCAGAACATCAAGAGTTGTGCCGTTTACAAGACCGGCAATAGTGCCGACAACGCCCATGAGAATCAGCGGGATAAGCTTGATAACGGTCATGCCGACCTGAAGCTTTCCGGCGAGCTTAGGACTGAGAATGTTGATGCCGCAGTCAATCATAAGGAAGCCTGCACCGACGCCGATTGCAACGGAGTTAACCTGACCTGTTGCAAAGTCGATTGCGGGTATGTTAAACAGCTGCAGGAACATCATTGCCGAGAAGAATGCCAGCATGGACGCAATTGCCGGAGTATAGATTGTTGTCATAAACCAACCGACATAGTATGCGAACTTGGGACCCAGTGCCAGCTCTGCATAGTCAACGACGCCGTTGACCCTTTCGTACTTGCTGCCCAGAGTTGCGAAAACCAGAGAGCAGATAATGCAGATCAGACCGACAATTCCTACAACAGCAATTCCCTGTAGTAGATTGCCGCCTGTCAGTGACAAGACCTTACCGCCCTTAATAAAGACACCGGAACCGATAACGATACCGATGACCATGGAAATTGCGGTAGGCAAGCCGTAGCGTTTTTCCATTTTGTTTTCCATTTTTTCTCTCCATATTTAAACATTTACTAAAAGCCAAAATGTTTATGCAATTTGACCTAAAGCCACTTAATATTACAACTTTAAATGGATACTGTCAACAAATAGCGGTGATATTATTATAAATATAAGTATAAAAAGAAAACTTCCCGTCCGAAATTGCGGACAGGAAGTTTTTTTAGTTTATGCGTTTATTGCAATTACCTTGAGCCCCATAGATTTATTGGAAGCATCCAAAGGCTCTGAAATCCAGACCTCACCGTTGCCGAGCATAATGCCCTGGTAGTTGCAGAACAGGTTCTCGCAGGACTCATTCTCGATAGATTCAAAGAATTCGGCGCTGAGGATGCTGCTCCAGTCTGCGGCAACAAATTCATCCTTGTTTGCGTAGGACCTGTCGCCGACGGTAATTGGGAATGCGATGTTATCGGCAAGAGCGGACCAGTCCTTATCAAGTATCTGCTGCCTTACAGTTGCGGCAAAGGACTCAACCGTCTGGCTGTCCTCATTTGTGCATAATGAGTAATAATCAATGACGGCGCTGGAAACAACCTCGTCCGTCTCAGTGACGGTTTCTGTTTCTTCGGGTTTGGCAGTGTTCGGTGTGTCTGCGGTGTCGGCGGTGTTGGTTTTCGCGCCGCAGGCAGTTAAAAATATGAGCATTAATACAAGACTGATGTATATCCATTTTTTCATATTATTGCCTCCAAATAAAGCTGTTATAATTGATAAACAATTCATTCCAAATCATTATACCATACACTATGGCATAAGCAAGGAAAATCCGCTCATCAGCAGTAATAACACAATACCAATAAACATAAAAAGCTCTTACCACAGCTGTAAACGCGGCTTGACTTTAGCGATTAAAAGTGCTAAAATGTGCAAAACAAAAACAACATTATTGTTAATAAAGAATTGAGGAGTTGTAAGATATGCTGCCTGAAAACACATTGGAATGGGGACGCGCCGGAAGTTGTATCCGCGAGCTGTCGGAATACGGCGCAATGAGAAAAAAAGAAATCGGCGAGGATAATGTCTTCGACTTTTCCATCGGAAGCCCGAGCATTCCCGCACCGGACTGCGTAAACGATAGCATCGCAGAGCTCATCAAGGGCGACAGCCTCAGTCTTCACGGCTACACAACTGCGGCCGGTCTTCCTTCACTGCGCGAAAGAATTGCGGAGGACCTGAATGAGCGTTTCGGCATAAATATCGGCATAAAAAATCTGTATGTAACATGCGGCGCCGCAGCAAGCCTTGCAATCTCCCTCAAGGCAATAATGCTTCAGGGCGAAGAGGTTATAGTACCCGCACCCTTTTTCCCTGAATACCGCGTTTTCGTCGAGGCCTGCGGCGGAGTGGTCGTGACGGTTGCACCCCGTGCCGATATGCAGATTGATCTGGAAGGCGTTAAAAATGCGCTTACCGACAAGACAAAGGCCCTGATTATCAATTCACCCAATAATCCCTCGGGAGCTATATTCGACGAGGAAAATCTTCGCGGACTTGCGGAGCTTCTGAATGAACACCGTGAGAAAACCGGCAATACGGTTTACATAATCAGCGATGAACCCTACCGCGAGCTCGTATTTACCGATGCAGTATGCCATTCCGTCGTTGAATTTTATGACGATACTATAATGTGCTATTCATTCAGTAAGTCCCTTTCCGTTCCCGGTGAACGCATAGGCTATATTGCCGTCAGCGACCGTATGAAGAGCGGGGCAGAGGTATATGACTCCATCTTGGGAGCGGGTCGCTGTCTTGGATATATAAATCCGCCCAGCCTGTTCCAGCGCGTAATCGAGCGCAGCATAGGGCAGACCTCGGACGTGGAGAAATACAGAGAGAACAGGGAAGTGCTTTGCAGAGGTCTGCGGGATATCGGATATGAATTCACTGAGCCCGACGGAGCGTTTTATCTGTTTGTCAAAGCTCTTGAGCCCGATGCAAAGGCCTTCAGCGCTAAGGCAATGAAGCACGAGCTTCTGCTTGTGCCCAGCGATGATTTCGGCTGCACGGGATATGTGCGTGTTGCTTATTGCGTGAGCAGAAAAACAATAGAAAGCTCCATGCCCGCATTCAAAGCGCTCATGGACGAATACAAGTAAGAAATAAATAAAAAACGCGGCAGAATCAAACTGATTCTGCCGTGTTTTTTTGTGCTCTGTTTTCTTCGCGCGAAAGCTTTGCCTGCTTTATAGATTTTTCAATGAGGTTGGATATAAAGCTCCGAAGCTCGGGCGCTTTGCGGAACTGATTTGCCATTTCAAGGGACTGACGCAGATTCTGCTCAGTAAAGTCGGAGAGCATGAATGCTCCCGTGGAGGTCAGAACATCAAATATCTCTTCAACCAGCTCTGCGCGGTTTTCGGTATCCATGCCCTCAAGGGTTTCGCTTATTGCGGTGCGGAATACCTTGCTGAAATCGCTGAGATCATCGGCGTGGATGAATCTGTCGCGTGTTACATCCCATGTATAACCGTCATGGCCCACAACGCCTGCTGTTTCTGCGCTTATTACATCAAGCCTACCTGCGTGCTTGAAGAGCATACCAACAACATCTTTGTAAGGAACAACGGTCGTGATTCTGTCCTGCATGCGCTTATAGCCGGCTGTCTCGAAGAAATCATCTGCAAATCCGGGACCGTCGTAGCTGTAAACCTCAACGATACGGGTCTGTATCTCCTCGGGAGCCTTGCAAGAGGAGTAAACCGCAAGGTTACCGCCCTTTGAATGGCCGCATACAACAAGCGGGCCGTCATAGTTTTCTGCAGCCCAAATCAGATAAGAAAGAGCATCGCGCTGAGCGGGAACGCTTTCGTAAACTGCAAGCTCGCAGTTTTCTTTCCATGCGACTATTGTATCATCCGTTCCGCGGAAGGAAACATAGTTTATGCCGTCTGCATTCACGACCATTGCGGAAAACTGTTCGGTTTTTTCAACAAGGATCTTGTTAATAAAACCCGACAGGCGAACATCGTCATATCTGCCCGATACAGCAAGCTTTTTAAGAGCGGGGAGGGTTTTTGTTGAAGCAATAAGACCGAGCTTGTCCCCTGTATCGGGGTGAGCTTCGAAGTAACCGTCCACCGCGGTCTTTATGCTGACTGTCTGCGTATCGGCAGGAACGATGCCGGTGTAATCGGGCTTACCGATGCAGGCGAATATATATTTGTCAATTTCGTTGACGGGTGCTGCATCAAAACTGAGATCGCCGCGCCAGTCGATATAATCCAATACATCTGCCATAATATCACCACTTCTTACATTTTTTCACATTGTATCATATTATCCGCCAAAATTCAAATCTGCAGAGTATAAAATACTTGAAATCTATCCTGCACTTTGTTTGTTCGCTAAACGACAAGGCAAATAATGTGCGTTTTTATAATGAATTTGGTAAAACATAGCAAAAATGAACAAAATTGCAAAAATAGTACTTGATTTTTCTCACGTTTTGCGCTTTAATTAAGTTGAAAAACTTAAAAACACAGATTAATTAAGTGTTTTTAATATAATATACGTAAAATTTGCGCAAGATGAGTCATAATCGACAGAATTTTACGTCTTATTTTGTAAATACAGGCAGAGCCGGAAAAAATCTGCTTGAAATGAATAAATGAGGAGAAAAGAATGAAGAAGAAAGCCATAACACTATTGCTGATGCTGTGCGTTGTCGTTTCTCTGTTTTCAGGAATGATTGTTACAGCAAATGCTGAAAGCCCCATCGATTTTCAGGATGTGGCTCCTATTGAGGATGTAACGGACGCCGCAGACGAAGTCGCGGCAACAAGCAGCGAAGGCGATTTCGCCAGCGTTTTCAAAGCAAACATTTTTGTAAAAGAAAATGAGGATGCAGGTCTCTGCGGAAACACAAACGTGGCGTTCTCAACTCTGCGCTGCACAGGTACTCTGTATCTGCCCGGCACAGCAGACGAAAGCCAGCTGTTCTTCTCGTGGGATAACGACAGCCTCGTAGTATCAAAGGACGGCGTAGTTTACGAAAACGGTACTGCACCCGTTGCACCCGCAGGCGAGTATGCCTCATATAAGGTTTCAAAGGGCAATGCGGTTGCATATGTAAACATTAAGACCGTAAAGGGTTCTTCCGATGTTGCGGCAATGTTCCTCAAGCTCGATGAAAATCTCGGAACAATTAAAGCAATGAATTCCGACCCCGACCACGAAACTCAGTGCTTCGGCGCTGTCAACTTTGCTGGTAAGGAATACTCCTACATCAGCATGAAGGGCCGCGGCAACTCCACATGGAGCATGGACAAGAAACCGTACAATATCACTTTCCACAAGAAAGCCGATTATGATAAGAAGCAGGCCGTTGAACTGATTCAGGGTGTTGAAGCAAAGAAATGGTCTCTGCTTGCAAACTCCCTCGATAACTCTCTGCTCCGCAACAAGATTGCCCTCGATCTGGCACAGAATCTGGGCATTGGTCTTGATGCTCGTTTTGTCGACCTCTGGATGAACGGCGAGTATCTCGGCAACTATCTGATGACCCCGAAAAACGACTACAATGCACCTAAAGGCGGTTACGCCCTTGAAAATGACAACTACCTCGATTCCGAGGACCCCCAGTTCAAGATTCCCGGAATGTACGAGATCGGTGCAAAGATCCATGATGACGGTTACTATAACCTGATGACTGTCAAGGACATTGGCGACGATGCGGTTGCGGCAGGCGAGGATGCCTCCACAATCGAAGCATACTTTGATGAAGCATGGGCGGCATTGGAAAACTACAAATCCGAGGATTACCAGAACTATTTTGACATGGACTCCTGGGCAAAGATGTTCCTTATGTATGAGGTTTCCAAGACTTATGACTGCTTCTCCGGCAGCCTCCTCATGCACCGTGACGGCCTTACCGAAAACGACAAGCTGATTGCAGGCCCCACATGGGACTATGATAACTCCTTCGGCAGAACCCTGCACAAATTCCTTGTAGCAATTACTATCCCCAATCAGATGACTGCAGAGGGCTGGTACAATGACAGCATCGGTATGGTTGCGGTCAATGCACCCATCAGCCTTCTTCAGGAGCTTGGCAAACATGAAAGCTTCATGAAGAAAGTTGCCGAAGTGTTCAACGATAATAAGTGGGCCTTTGATGATATCGTACCCAACATCGAGCGCCAGCGTGCGATTCTGGAGAAATCCGCACTTATGAACAATGTCAAGTGGGGCACACATCACCTCGGCTCTTACTATGTTGTAGTTCCCGCATACATGGGTACGGGCAAATACATGGTCAACTATGAAGTTACCACAAGCTGGAACTCCTATGTAAATAACATGATTGACTTTTCAGGAAAGCGCGTAATGTGGCTTGCTGACCATCTTTACGCAGAGTATCCCGTCGGTGCAATCAGCGGCGAAACTGCGGTTAATTCCGGCGACACACTCAAGCTTACTGCAGATTTGAGCGCAGGCAACACCGCAAACACTTTCCAGTGGCAGAGCACCGCGGACGGCAGCAACTGGAGCGACATTATCGGCGCTAAGGATGCAAGCCTGAAGCTTGTTGTTAACGAGGAAGATAACGGTATGCAGTACCGCTGCATAGTAAAGAATGCAGGCGTTAACATCGTTACAACACACACTCCTGTGGTCAAGGCATCTGCACAGACTGTTCTTGAGCCTGTAACTGTTACCGTTTCCGCAGATCCTGCAAGCGCAGAGTCTAAGGAGGTTTCCCTCAAAAACGGAACTCTCGCTCTCGTCATGGACGGCAAGGAGATGGGTGAGTTCACATTCGCAAGCAAGGGCGGCAGCTGGTCAATCTGCAATGTTGACGGAAAGTACCTTGCAGCCGACGGTAAAAAGCTTGTCCTCGCTGATGAGCCTTTTGCTTGGAGCTATAATAACGGTGTGTTCTCTACAGACACCAAGCTCAGCTATACCTCTCTCGGTAAGCTGCTCGGCATAAGCCACAGCGCGAAGGTGTATCTTACCGTCTCAGGCGATGAGCTTGCTGTTTCCACCGGCAAAGGTCCTCAGGCAAGTTTCTGGACTATTGCAAAGTAATATTAAAAGTAAATAGCCATAAAGATATAAAAGGAAGGCAATCACGATGTGATTGCCTTCCTTATTTTTAATTCAGAAGGGGAGAAGGCAAAAAAGACAGCCACCCGAAAGGGTAACTGTCTTTCTGGAGCTGCTGGGCAGATTCGAACTGCCACAACGCATCATGCTTGCGCATGATACATTGTGATGCCGAATAAAAATAAAAAATTGCCGATGACAATTTAAGAGGTCGGCAGTTCGAAACCACGAAATGCAAAAAGACAGCTACCCGAATGGGTAACTGTCTTTTTGGAGCTGCTGGGCAGATTCGAACTGCCGACCTCATCCTTACCAAGGATGCGCTCTACCTACTGAGCTACAGCAGCAAATCAAATGCCCCTTAAAAAGGGGCATTTGCGTGGCGACCGAGAAGGGACTTGAACCCTCGACCTCCGGCGTGACAGGCCGGCGTTCTAACCGACTGAACCACTCGGCCACGGCTTGGTTAGTGTAACAGATTTTTGCGCACTTGTCAACACGTTTTATCAAAAAATCCGAAGAAATTTTTTGGGTAGAAAATTACTTCTTTTTTTTCTTCTTTTTTCCGCCCTGCTTCTTGCGTTCTGCGCGTTCTTTGGCTTTCTTTTCCTCAAATGCTTTCTTGGTGCGGATGTTGACTGCGATTACACAGGCAGCGACGGTCGCTATGATAATTATAATTACTGCAATAGGATTCATACCGGCAAAAATTCCTTCTGTAAAAATCATTTGGTGTCTTAAGTTTATCACATTCTGATAAAATGAGCAACATTAATGTAGTAATAACGAAAAAGTGCTTGACTTTATGCGAAAACTGAATTATAATACACAAGCTGTCAAGTAAATATTTGCTTACACTCGGAGAAGTCGCGTAGTCCGGCCGAGCGCGCACGATTGGAAATCGTGTAATACCCATAAGGTATTCGAGGGTTCAAATCCCTCCTTCTCCGCCAAATAAATCCTGAAATCTCTAAGATTTCAGGATTTTAATATTTACCCCGGAAAGAAATGTTAATATATCATAAAATGTTCGGTAATGTTGTTGAATTAAGGAAGTAATTGTACTATAATTACGAAACAGAAAGATAGAAAGGCCGAGAGATAAAATGGCAATAGCAAAAAAGAAAAAAGCGTGCACTATATTATTTATTCTGCAGTTTATCGGAGAGGCAGTTCTGGCGTTGTCGCTGATAGCGTCCGATATGATCCCCGCAAATTATCTCATAATGGCAATCTCGGTTGAGATAATTATGCTCGTGGTTACATGGGAACTGTATTTCCTGCGTGCAGATGAAAGCAACGAAAAAGGATTGGCAATACGCCGTGGAATCGCCGCGATAATATCAATTGTTGTATTTATAGTATCTCTTGTCGGTTATACGGCCTTGGATAAAGTTACCGATACACTCAAAGAGATTACGTCCAAGAACACCGTGACCACGGTTGTCGGTGTTTATGTACGTGCTGATGATCCCGCTAAGAGCATAAAGGATGCGGCAAGTTACGATTTCGGTTATTCAACCGCATTCGATGAAGAGAATATACAGACCACCCTTAAGAAAATTAAGAAGGAAATTGGCAAGACTCCCAAAACCGAGGAATATGAGGATTCCATGGAGATGGTCGATGCTCTTTACGGCGGCGATGTCGATGCAATTGTACTGAGCGAATCCTATGCAACCATTATTGAAAGCCAAGAAGGCTATGAAAGCTTTGTCGAAGATACCAAGCTGATTTACGATTATCAGATTGTTACAAAAGCAAATACCAACAACAAGACAAGCGGAGATTTAAGCAAATTTGTTATTTATCTGAGCGGCTCTGATACAAGAAGTAAAACACTTGATGTAAGCCGAAGCGATGTTAATATTCTTATGGCGGTTAACACCAATACCAAGGAAATTCTTCTTATCAACACGCCCAGAGACTACTACATTCCCATTTCAGTAAGCAGCAGCGGAAAGCGCGACAAGCTGACACACTGCGGTATCTACGGTATAAACTGTTCAATCGATACGCTGTCTGCGCTGTACAGCCAGAATGTTGATTATTATGCACAGATAAATTTCACCGGCTTTGAAACTCTTGTTGATGCAATAGGCGGAATCACTGTCAACTCAGATAAAGCCTTCACTACATTTGACGGGCATTCGTTCAGCGTTGGCGAAAATAACCTGAACGGCGCTCAGGCACTTGCATTCGCAAGAGACAGAAAGCACCAGGCCAGCGGTGATAACGGTCGCGGACAGAACCAGATGAAGGTTATTACCGCTATTATCAAAAAGCTTTCAGCAGGTACAATCCTTTCCAATTATTCTGATATTCTGGAGAGTATGCAGGGCATGTTTGTAACGGATATGTCCACAAAGGATATCAATTCACTGGTAAAAATGCAGCTGTCGGATATGGCTTCATGGAATATACACAGCTATGCCGTAACAGGCTCTGACGGCTCGAGCACTACATATTCTATACCTAGAGCAAAGGCGTATGTCATGTACCCCAATGAGCAGACGGTTGATCAGGCATCTGAGCTTATGCAAAGAGTTCTTGCAGGCGACAAGCTCACCGATGCCGACGTTAAAAAAGCAAAATAAGATTAAAACTTCCCGTCATATTACGCGACGGGAAGTTTTGATGTATAAATATGGGGAAGCCTATTGCAAAAGTTTATTAACTAATATATACTATTATGCGCTGTTTTACAGAAGATTAGTATGCGTGTATAATTGAGCAATGTTCAAAAAGCTTTGCCCGGTGATATATACGAATGCAGAAAGAAGATAAAAAATGTTAAAGAAAAGAACACCGATAATTTTCCTTATAATCCAATTACTTTCGGAAGTGCTTCTGACTTATACTCTCATATCATCGGATATGTTTCCGATCCTCTATATAGTCATAGCGGTTCTGGTTGAAGTAATTCTGCTTATTGTGTCAACCATGCTTTCTTTTTCAAATGTGAGGGGAAAGAAAAAAAGCACTATAACTGCCCGCCGTATTATTGCGGCATTGCTGGCGGTGATTATGCTGAGCGTTTCAATCTTCAGCTCCCTGTTCATGGGCAAGCTCGGTGCCACATTAAACAACATCAGTTCCCAAAACGTTGCAACTACTGCAGTAGGCGTCTATGTGCGTTCTTATGACCGTGCCGATAATATAGGTGATACAAAGCACTACCTGTTTGCATATTCTAATGCGTTTGATGCAAATAACACGGCAGATGCTCTGAAGAGCATCAAGAAGGAACTTGGCAAAAAGCCCGATACCATCGAATACGATGATATAATGAAAATGGTAGACGGACTTTATCAGGGTGACAGTGATGCGATTGTTTTGAGTGAGTCCTATGCAGCGATTGTTGCTGATCAGGATCCGGAATTCACATCCGGAACTAAGCTCATTTATGAGTTCAAGGTTGCAAACGCCCTTAAGCCTGTCGTTAAGAAGACAAACGGTGATTTAAGCAAGTTCGTCTTCTACCTCAGCGGCTCCGATACTACCAGCAAGATGCTCGACGTAAGCCGAAGCGACGTAAACATCCTTATGGTTGTTAACACCAAGACCAAGGAAATCCTGCTCATAAATACTCCGAGAGATTACTATGTGCCCATTTCCATAAGCGCAACCGGAAAACGCGATAAGCTCACTCATTGCGGCATCTACGGTATTGACTGCTCAATGGATACGCTGGCAAATCTGTACGATTGTGAAGTCGACTATTTTGCCCAGATCAATTTCACCGGCTTTGCAAAGATGATTGATGCAATAGGCGGAGTTACGGTTAATTCCGATGTTGCCTTCGTCAACAGCTATGATAACCCGCTGATTGACGGAACGAGTCTGACTGTAAATGTCGGCGAGAACGAATTTAACGGCGCTCAGGCTCTTGCGTTTGCAAGAGAACGTATGAATGTTTCCGGCGGTGACAATGACAGAGGCAAGAACCAGATGAGAATCATCTCCGCTGTTGTTGATAAGCTCTCAGCAGGAACAATTCTGGCCAACTACTCTGATATCCTTGACAGCCTTGAGGGTATGTTCATAACAAACATGCCTACCGAAGACATTAACAAGCTTATTAAGATGCAGCTCAGCGATATGTCATCCTGGAGCGTCCACTCATATGCAGTAAGCGGCACACCCGGCTCCAGCACAACATATTCGATGCCCGGCTGCCGTGCATATGTAACCAACCCCGACCAGAGCACAGTCGATCAGGCGGCAAAGCTTATCGACAAGGCGCTTAAGGGCAAAACCATTAAGGATTCGGATTTGCATTAATGACTGATAACATTAACATGAAAAGAGGAAGCGGCATACTTATGCCGCTTTCCGCTATATCTTCACCTTACGGAATAGGCTCCTTAGGCAAGGCAGCGTATGAATTCGTGGACTTTCTTGCGGAGGCAAACCAGTCATGGTGGCAGCTTCTGCCGGCAGGCCCTACCAGCTACGGCGACTCGCCTTATCAGAGCTTTTCCACCTATGCCGGAAATCCCTATTTTGTTGACCTTGACCTGCTTATAGCTGACGGGCTGCTGGAAAAAGCGGATGTCGAGTCAATAGACTGGGGAGACAACGACAGCTATGTTGATTACGAAAAAATCTATAACAGCCGTTTTTCTGTTCTGCGCAAGGCCGCCGATGCAGGGATAGAGCGGGACAGAGAAAAACTGGACAGCTTCATTTCGGAAAACGCCGGCTGGCTTCCGGACTACGCTCTGTTCATGGCGCTGAAAAGAAAGTTCGGCATGAAAGCGTGGATTGAGTGGGAGGATGAAGATATCCGACTGCATAAGCCCGAAAGCATAAAGAAATACAGAGAAGAGCTTTCCGATGATGTTGAGCTTTTCGAGTATATTCAGCTTCTTTTCTTTGAACAGTGGAGCGGTTTGCGGTCATACGCAAAAGAAAAGGGGATAGGTATAATAGGTGACCTGCCCATTTACGTTGCGCTTGACTCAGCGGATGTATGGGCAAATCCCGAATGCTTCAGGCTTGACGAGGAAAACCTGCCGATTGAGGTGGCGGGCTGCCCTCCCGATTATTTCAGCGAAGACGGACAGCTTTGGGGAAATCCGCTGTACGATTGGGAAACCATGCGTAATGACGGCTACGGCTGGTGGATCCGCCGCATCGACGGCAGCGCAAAGCTCTATGATATGCTGCGCATTGATCATTTCCGGGGCTTTGAAAGCTATTGGGCAGTGCCTTACGGGGAGGAGACGGCGCGCAACGGACGCTGGGTGAAAGGCCCCGGCATGGATCTTGTCGGCAGACTGACGGCGTGGTTTTCGGACATTCGCTTCATTGCCGAGGATCTGGGACTTATGACTCCCGAGGTTCAGGCGCTTTTGCGTGATTCGGGCTTGCCGGGAATGAAAGTGCTTGAATTTGCGTTCGAGCCGGGTGAGCTGAGCAATTACCTGCCTCACTGCTATGATAAAAACTGCGTTTGCTATGCAGGAACGCACGATAATGCGCCAATCGTCGAGTGGAAAGACGAAGTTGAGGCTGAGGAGATTGCATTTGCAAAACAGTATCTCGGCATAAATGATGAGGAAGGACTCGTCTGGGGTGTTATCCGAGGCGGCATGAGCTCGGTTGCGGCTCTGTTCATAACCCAGCTTCAGGACTATCTGGAGCTCGGCAAAGAAGCCAGAATGAATACTCCCGGCACTTTGGGCGGCAACTGGCGGTGGCGGCTCGGAAAGGACGAAATTACGCCTGAGCTGACAAAGAAAATTGCTGAAATTACACGCATTTACGGCAGAAGCAATCCCGAGTGGGAGAAGAAAAATAATGCAGAAATCATAAAAAACTGATGCGGGGCATTACCCGCGTCAGTTTTTTACTGTTTTTAGTAAATTAACGCTTTTTTTAATTGAAAATTAATCATTTATGTGCAATAATATTAAATCAGTATTATGTTAATCAAACCACACGCACGAGAGGGAATTGTTTTGAGGAAAATTGCGCTATGGGAAGCAAAAAATCCCCGTAAAGTCATATTGATTGCGTTGCTGCTTGCTATACCGGCAATTATCGGATTTATATGCACGAAGGTAAACTATGACATAATGTCATATCTGCCCGAAGACATTGAAGCGGTACAGGGCGAGCAGATTCTGGACGAGGTATTTAACGATGCCGGTATGTCCATCGTTATCGTCAAGGATATGCCGCCGAAATATACCGCCGCGCTCAAGGGTGAAATTGAGAAAGTTGACGGCGTAAGCAATGTTATATGGGTGGATACAATCGCCGATATCGGTATTCCCACGGAAATGCTGCCGGATGCGTTTAAGAATATATTTTACAGCGCCGACGGAAGCGAGACCATGATGCTGGTGCAGTATGACAGCTCCGGAGAATCTGAGGAGTCTCTGAATGCAATTTCCGATATTAAGCAGATTTTGAATGAAAACTGTTTTATAACGGGCCTTTCCGCCGTGGTTGAGGATACGAAAGAGCTTTCTGAAACTCAGGCGCCGTTTTATATAGCCATAGCGGTTTCGCTGGCGCTCATAGTTATGGCGCTTATGATGGAATCGTGGGTACAGCCTCTGGTCATCCTCGTTTCGCTTGGCATTGCGGTTATCTACAACATGGGAACGAACTTCTTTATGGGAAGCATATCCTTTATAACCCAGTGCATAGCAGCTGTTCTTCAGCTTGGCGTTACCATGGACTATTCAATCTTCCTGATTGACCGCTACCATGATGAACTGCCCAGATTCGACACGCGTGAAGAGGCAATGGCAGAGGCGGTCAGCAAATCCTTTGTGGCGCTGACGGGAAGCTCGCTGACAACGGTGTTCGGTTTTATTGCACTTTGCTTTATGAAGCTGAAGCTGGGCTTTGATATCGGCTTTGTAATGGCAAAGGGCGTTGTGTTCGGCGTTCTTGTTGTAATATTTGTTCTTCCGGCAATACTGATCATATTCGACGAATTCATGGTAAGGTTCAAGCATAAGAGCCTTTTGCCGAATTTCCTTAATTTTTCCGGCTTCATCCTCAGACATAAAAAAACCTTTGCGCTGATATTCTTTGTCCTGCTTATCCCGACATATTTCCTGCAGCGTAATGTTGATAAATATTACGATATGGATAAGGCCATGCCGGATTATCTGTCATCAATCGCGGGACTCAATGAACTGGAAAATGAGTTCGGCATAACAAGCATGCAGTTCGTAATAATTGATGACAGCCTTCCGTCGGACCGCATAGTGGACATGGAGCGCGAAATATCTGAGCTTGACGGCGTTAATATGGTGCTTGCGTATAACTCGATTGTCGGCTCGTCCGTGCCGGACGATATAATTCCCGACGAAATAATCAGCATGTGCAAGCAGGACGGCTTGCAGGTGTTTCTGGTAAACTCCGAGCTCGATTCGGCGTCTGATGAGTTCGGCGAACAGCTAAGCCGGATGAATGAGATAGTTAAAAGCCACGACCCGAACGGCATTATAACGGGCGAGGGAGCGCTGAGTCAGGCGCTTATGGAAACGACAAAGGTGGACTTTGCCGTAACTGCAATGCTCTCGACTGTTGCGATATTCATACTTATTGCAATCTGCTTTAAATCGATCTCTTTGCCGTTCATACTCGTTTTGAGTATCGAGCTTGCAATATGGATAAACCTTTCAATATCCAGACTCATGGGTACTCAGCTTTCGTTCATCGACCCGACTGTCGTAAACTGCGTACAGCTGGGAGCAACGGTTGACTATGCGATACTGCTGACCACGAGATTCAAGGAAAAAGTCGGACAGCAGCACCTGCCGCAGGCGGCGATGCACAGAGCTATTGCGAGCGCAATGAAATCCGTCTGCCAGAGTGCGGCGGTGTTCTTTGCCGCCTGCTTCGGCGTGTATCTTGTCTGCGATATCAACATGATTTGCGGAATCTGCGTGCTCCTTGCAAGAGGCGCAATCATAAGCGCGCTTGTAATTGTCATGTTCCTTTCGCCGGTGCTTTGCGTAAGCGAAAAGATTATTTCGAGAACCACGAAAGAGTGGAGGTAAAACATAATGAAAAACAAAAGAATTATATGCTTTTTGCTTTCTGTGGTTTTAGTACTCGGACTGTGTACGGGCTGCGGGAAGAAGGATAAAAAAGACGATGACCCCGTTCTGTCCGGGAAAGACTATACTCAGAAAGAATACAAGCTTTCGGATGTAAAAGTCACTAAGGACGAAACGGTCTATGTCAACCTCAACGCGGACGGCAGCATTTCCAAAATAAATGTTTCCGACCATCTTCATGCCGCCGAGCCTCAGGTCAGGATTCAGGACGCATCCGATCTGGATGATATCAGTGACGTTAAGACCTTTATTGAGCCCGTTATTAAGGACGGAAAGCTTTTTTGGGACATGGAATCCACCGACCTTTATTACAACGGCATCACCAAAAAAGAACCGCCTATTTCCATCGAAGTAAATTACTATCTCAACGGAAAAATCATTTCCCCGAAGAGACTTGAAGGTAAGAGCGGCAAAGTCGATATAGAGATTAAAGTCACCAACAATCTTAAGAAGGCCGTAAATGTGAGCGGAGCGGGATATGATGTGTATTGCCCCATGATTATGGCGGGCGGCATGATCGTTCCCGATGAAGGCTTCTCTAATGTGAGCGTTGAAAACGGAACCATACTCGGCGACGGCTCCCATCAGATCGTAATGATGCTGGGCGTGCCCGGAATGGACGAAAGCATAGGCGCATCCTCATTCGGCATTCCTTTTGTAAGCAACGAGCTTTGCAATACAAACTATAAAATTTCTGCGGATGTAACCGACTTTGCACTCGGTAATCTCATGTTTGCGGCAGTTCCGTTTTCCTCAATAGCAGCACTCAGCAACGAGGATATGTCCGATGATGTCAGCGGCATCAATCAGGTGCTTGCAGACCTCCAGAGCATTATGAACGCAATGTCGTCCCAGAGCGTTGACAATGTTATTGATATGCTTTACGGCGATGTGACCCAGACCGAGAAGCTTATTAAGACACTTTCAAATGCAGCTGATGTCTACGAAAAGAATAAGCCGCTGATAGACCTTCTTATCAATACGATGTCTGATGACAACCTGAACGCTATCAGCCAGCTTGCGTCAGACCTTGAGAATCTGGACCTTGCAAAGACCGAAGAATCTGCCACCAATTCTCTTATAGAGCTGAGCGCAGTCCTTGCCGCACTGAACGGAGATATGGGTGACCTTTCAAAGGTTGCAGGCGACCTGAAGAGAGTTCTTCCCGTGCTGAATACTCTGGAATCAGCTCTGAATACCGACGAGATGCAGGAGATAAGAGCAGGCCTTCCGGAGAGCCTCGAGCAGATCAGAAAGCTGCGTACTACCTTGCAGGAAAGTGAGAACCTTCTGAACAACCTGTCTGCTATTACAAACTCTGATTTTGCAAATCAGATGAAGGTAATTATTGACACAACGACCAAGTACACCAAGGCCGGCAACATGAGTCAGGCCGAGGTGCAGAACCTTGCGGGAAGAATGAAAGAATGGCTTTCCTTCGGACAGACCTACAACATCTTCTCCGATAAAGCCGACGGAGTTGACTCTACGGTAATGTTCATTTATAAGACCGCGGCAATAGGCTGATCAGTTTCTGAAACAGGAAAAACGAATAAACACATAATAAGTGATAGTCACCGATTCAGAATGCAGGAGGCTATCACTTATTGCATGCTTGTGTAAAATTTACTAATATGTGCTTAAAAAATTTGTAATATTGCCAAAAAAGAATTGAAACTTCAAAATTGCATTGCTTTTCAAGCCTCTATGCAATAAAATATACTTGTTATATTCTGCGCTGTTTATAGCTTTAAGTGTGAAAAATGCTGTGAGGTTTATTGATGTCAAACAGTATTAATATTATATGTGCGGTATGCGCTTTCGCATTCGGCACATTGGCGGCATATATAAATCTGCTCATCAGCCGCCGCGGTATTAAGGCCGACTCAGTTTCGGGCATAATGGGTAATAATATGGCAAGACTGCTTGTGGACATGGTTACTCTCGGAATAACCTTTTTTGTGTGCAGGCATTTTGAGCTTCCGCTGACGGTGTGCCTGATAGCGGTTGCGCTGGGCCTGACATTATGCGGATTTTTAATGCTCCGCGGTCTGATTAAAACCATTGAAAATAAGGACGGAGGTGAATAAGCTTGTCAGAATTTTTTGCGAATTTCCTTGCTCCTACAAAAACCATATACAGTATGTGGGTTATCATGGCGGTCATAGTTGTTGCCTCCATAATCCTGACCCGAGGGATCAAGCTTGTTCCGGGTAAACTTCAGAACATAGCCGAAATGGCAGTAGACGGTATGGTAGGCTTCTACTCGGGGATTCTCGGCGAGAAGAGAACGAGAGAGTATTTCCCTATGCTCGCAACATTCTTCGTATTTATTATAGTATGTAACTATTGCGGACTCGTTCCCGGAGCAGGAGAGCTGTTTACAGTACCCACATCCGTTCTCTCCGTAACATGCGCACTGTCAATTGTAGCGTTCTTTATGATTCAGATACTGGGCGTAAAGAAAAAGGGTCTCGGCGGACACATGAAATCATTTGCAAAGCCCGTAGCTCTGCTGTTCCCCATAATGGTGCTTGAACAGTTTGTGCGTCCCGTTTCCATGGCACTCCGACTTTACGGCAATATATACGGTGAAGAGCTTGCGGCGGACACTCTGTTCGGTCTGTTCCCCATAGGGCTGCCAATAGTAATGCACGTACTGAGTCTGCTTTTCTGTTTCATTCAGGCGATGGTTTTCACCATGCTGCTTGCAGTGTTTATCAGTGAAGCAACCGAAGAGGAAGAAGAATAAAAATTACACATAAATCAGGAGGAAACAAAAAATGAGTATAGCAACAGGTCTTATTGCACTTGCAGCTGCAATTGCAATAGCAATCAGTGCAGTTGGCGTTGCAGTCGGTCAGGGTATGGCGGCAAGCAAAGCAATTGAAAGTATGGCTCGTCAGCCTGAACTGCAGGGCAAGCTTCAGTCCACCATGATCCTCGCAATGGGCTTTATGGAAGCTCTTGCAATTTACGGTCTGGTTATCGCTTTCATGCTTCTGGGCAAGATGTAAAACAATCTTCCGAAGCAGTCTGAAAGGAGGAGACTTGATTGGTTTTAAATATAGTCGGGCTTGAGATCTGCGTGCCCGAGCTTATATGGACTATCATCAACTTCTTCCTGCTGATGTTCCTGTTAAAGATATTCCTTTATAAACCCGTACTTCGCATACTCGACGAGCGCAAGGCAAAGGTTGAGGAAGGACTTGCCAAAGGCAAAGAGGCGGAAAAAGCCCTTGAAGAAACCAATGCAGCACTCAGCGAGGAGCTCTCCGAGCAAAACAGCAAAGCCCGCGAGCTTATCGGCAAAGCAAGAGCGGAAGCCGAGAAAGAGCGCGATGCGGTACTGGCAGATGCTCACAGAGAAGCGGAAAACCTTCATAAGAATGTTCGTGAGCGCGTAAAGACCGAGGAAAACGAAGCAAAGACCGATGTCGAGGAAAATATGCCCGAGCTGGTTATGATGCTTACTAAAAAGCTCCTCGGAAGCGAAGCTGCCGAATGTTCACCCGAGCTTGTAAAAAGCTGTGTGGAGGACGCAAAGGAAAACTAATCCATGATCAAAAATAACAGGACTCCGGGAAGGGAGGGATAGTGCAAAGGTGGAAATAGTTTTTAAGATTATAAACTTTATCATCCTGTTTGGCGCGCTTGCCTTTATCTGCGTAAAAACCGGATTGCTTAAAAACATATTCGGCGTGCGGCGCGAAAAGGTTGTCAGCGAGCTTGACAAATCCGAAAAGATGCGCGATAAAGCGAAAACGCTGAACGCGGATATAGAAAAAGCAAAGCTTCTCAATGAAGAGAAAAAGACTGCAATCATGCAGGGTGCGGAAGCTCAGGCTGATATAAATGCAAAAGCAATCAGCGAATCGGGCAAACTTGAGGCGGAAGGCCTTATAGCAAACGCCGAAAAGAGCGAGGCTCAGCTCCGCGAGGAAATGCAGGGCAGAGTGTCCGCCGACGCAATTAAAAAGGTGGCCGAGATAACCGGTGAGGTGCTCCGCCGCGGCAGCTTTGAGGCTTCAAAGCAGGCACTGAATGATAGATTTATAGAACAGATTAAAGATTTGGTATCGGCTATGCCGAGTGATATTTTGAACATGAATGAACTGAAAAAACTGGACATTTCAATAAAAAGCGCCGAGCCTCTCAGCGAGGAGGAAATGAAGAAGCTCACACAGATTCTGTGCGAGACCTTTATCTCCTGCCACAATGAGGTCGATTCTGACCTCATCGGTGGTGTGCAGATGAAAGTCGGCGACACCGTCTATGACGGAACTCTGGTACATCAGCTCGATAAGCTCAGCCGTGATGTTGAGAACAATACCCGCGAGAGCAGCGCCCAAATGCAGTCTATCGCCGAGGGTATCAAGCAGCAGCTTGCCAAGGTTGATGACAGCATAGATGTATTCCAGACCGGTACTGTCGTATCTCTTGGCGACGGTATCTGCCGAGTATCCGGCCTTGCCGACGTTATGGCAGGCGAGATGCTGGAATTCCCCGGCAATCTCAAGGGTATGGTACAGGACCTGGAGAAAGAAAATGTCGGCGTTGTACTTCTTGGCGAATACAGCCATATTCAGGAGGGCGACACCGTCCGCCGCACAGGCCGTATCATAGAAGTTCCCGTTGGCGAGTGCATGATAGGCCGCGTTGTCGATGCAATGGGCAAGCCCATTGACGGCAAGGGTCCCATCAAGGCGGAATCCTTCCGTCCCGTTGAGAGCCCCGCTCCCAGCGTTATCGACAGAAAGAGCGTTTCCGTTCCTATGCAGACCGGCCTCAAGGCTATCGACGCACTTGTACCTATCGGCCGCGGTCAGCGTGAGCTTATCATCGGCGACCGCCAGACCGGTAAAACCGCGATTGCTCTTGACGCAATCATCAATCAGAAGGGCAAGGACGTTATCTGCATCTACGTCGCAATAGGCCAGAAGGAATCCACCATCGCAGGCGTTGTTGAAAAACTCCGTCAGGCCGGTGCAATGGATTACTCAATCGTTGTTGCGGCAAATGCTTCCGAGCCTGCACCCATGCTTTATATCGCACCCTACGCAGGTGCTGCAATGGGCGAATACTTCATGTATAAGGGCAGAGATGTCCTCATCATATACGATGACCTGTCGAAGCAGGCCGCCGCTTACCGCGAGCTTTCTCTGCTGCTCCAGAGACCGCCCGGAAGAGAAGCATACCCCGGCGATGTATTCTATCTGCACTCAAGACTGCTTGAGCGCGCCGCACGCCTCAGCGAAGAAGCAGGCGGCGGCAGCATGACCGCTCTGCCTATCATCGAGACTCAGGCGGGCGACATCTCCGCATACATCCCCACTAACGTAATTTCCATCACCGACGGCCAGATATTCCTGGAAACCGACCTGTTCCACTCCGGCGTTCGCCCGGCAATCAACGTCGGCCTTTCCGTATCCCGTGTCGGCGGCTCGGCTCAGATAGGCGCAATGAAGCAGGTTGCAGGTCGTCTGCGTGTTGACCTTGCTCAGTACCGCGAGCTGGCATCCTTTGCACAGTTCGGCTCTGACCTTGATAAGGCAACCCGCGATACTCTGCACCGCGGCGCACGTATGACCGAAATACTCAAGCAGAATCAGTATTCACCCATGTCTGCGGCTGATCAGGTTATTGTAATCTTTGCCGCATCCGAGGGCTATACCGATGATATCGAGCTTAAGGACATTGCCCGTTTCGAATCCGAGGTTCTGGATTATGTAAACCGCAACTATCCCGAGCTCCACGATGAAATTCTCAGCGGCAAGAAGCTCAGCGCTGAACAGCAGGGCAAGCTGAGAGCCTGCATCGAGGAATTCAAAAAGACATTCTGATTATTAAACACAAACAGGAGAGGAGGGGCATAAATGGCTAATATGCGAGCAATAAGGACGCGAATTAAAAGCGTCAAGAATACCCAGCAGATAACCAAGGCCATGAAAATGGTTGCGGTATCAAAGCTGCGCCGTACTCAGGCGGGCATGCAGGCATCACGCCCCTTCGCCGACAAGAGTCAGGAGATAATAAACACCCTCCTGCAAAGCGGCTCCGGCAGTGAAAACCGATTTATAAAGCCTCGTAAAGAGGTAAAAAGGGTCTGCTATGTGCTCTTTGTGGGCAATCGCGGCCTTTGCGGTATGTATAACAGCGCGGTTCTGCATTTCATGCAGGACATCGCGGAAAAAGAAAACCGCGACTATTGTGTGATAGTCTGCGGACGATGGGGTAAGGACGTTATTGCAAAAAGCGGACTGAATGTCATAAACACATTCACAGAGCTCAGCGATACGCCTGATTCCGTTGAAGCGCTCGAGCTTTCCGAGTATCTCAAGAATATGTTCCTGAGCGGCAAAGCTGATGAGGTACATCTGGTTTATGAGCACTATGTTTCCGCTCTCAGCCAGAAGCCCACAGTTGAGCAGCTTTTGCCGGCTAAGCCCGAGGAAGAAGCGGAGGGCAAGGAGATGGATTATATCTTCGAACCCGATGCAAACAGCGTTCTTGAGAGCGTAATGCAGTTATACATCAATAATAAGGTCTTTTCCGTTATGCTCGATTCCAAGTGCGGTGAGCATTCGGCACGAATGACGGCAATGACCGCTGCAACCGACAGTACCAAGGAGCTCATTGATAAGCTTGGGCTGTCGCTCAACAGAGCACGTCAGGCGGCAATCACAACGGAGATTTCCGAAATTGTCGGCGGTGCTTCGGCACTTAAAAAGAAAAAATAAACAAACACCCCTTTCCAAGGAGGTAAGTAAATGGAAAATGGTATCGTCAGAAGGGTCATAGGCCCTGTCGTAGACGTTCAGTTTCCCTCCGGTAAGATGCCGGAGATCTACAATGCAATAGAAATCCAGCTCGAGGACAGAAAGGTCGTCATGGAGGCTGTTCAGCATCTTGGCGATAACAGCGTTCGCTGCATTTCTCTGTTCTCCACTGACGGTATATCCCGCGGTTGCCGCGCAGTTGATACCGGCTCTCCCGTTACCATGCCCGTCGGCGAGGCAACTCTGGGCCGTATGTTCAATGTTGTCGGCGAGCCTATCGACGGCAAGGGCGCGGTTGACGGCGCAGAGCGTTTGCCCATCCACCGTCAGGCACCCGCATTTACCGAAATCACTCCCGCAACCGAAATCCTTGAAACCGGCATTAAGGTCATCGACCTTCTTGCGCCTTACGCAAAGGGCGGTAAGATAGGCCTCTTCGGTGGCGCAGGCGTAGGTAAAACCGTTCTTATTCAGGAGCTTATCCGAAATGTTGCTTACGAGCACGGCGGCTATTCCGTATTCGCAGGCGTCGGCGAGCGTTCTCGTGAGGGTAATGACCTCTGGAACGAAATGACCGAGTCCGGCGTTATCAATAAGACGGCACTGGTATTCGGCCAGATGAACGAGCCGCCCGGAGCGCGTCTCCGCGTGCCTCTCAGCGGCCTTACCATAGCTGAAAACTTCCGTGACCAGTCCGGTCAGGACGTCCTGCTGTTTATCGACAACATATTCAGATTTACTCAGGCAGGCTCAGAGGTTTCCGCGCTTCTCGGACGTATGCCCTCCGCTGTTGGTTATCAGCCTACTCTTGCAACCGAAATGGGCGCTCTTCAGGAGCGTATCACATCTACGCTTAATGGCTCCGTAACCTCAGTACAGGCTATTTACGTCCCTGCTGACGACCTTACTGACCCTGCACCGGCTACCGCATTTGCTCACCTTGACGCAACCACCGTTCTGTCAAGAAGCATTTCCGAGCTCGGTATTTATCCTGCGGTTGATCCTCTGGAGTCCACCTCCCGTATCCTCGACCCCAATGTGCTGGGTAAGGAGCATTACGAGACTGCACGTGCAGTTCAGGCTGTCCTTCAGAAGTATAAAGAGCTTCAGGATATCATCGCCGTTCTCGGTATGGACGAACTGGGCGTTGAGGATAAGGCAGTAGTTAACCGCGCAAGAAGAATCCAGCGCTTCCTCTCTCAGCCCTTCCACGTTGCGGAAAACTTCACCGGCCTTTCCGGTAAGTATGTCAAGATGGAAGATACTATCCGCGGTTTCCAGGCAATCCTCGGCGGCGAATGCGATGACCTGCCCGAGCAGGCATTCCTCATGGCAGGCACAATTGACGATGTTCTTGCAAAGCGCAAAGAGATGTAAGCCATGGAAAACAAGATTCATTTTCAGGTTGTGACAGCCGGCGGAACTGTTTTCGATAAGATGGTCAGCTATGTTGGCGTTCCTCTTGTTGACGGGGAAGCGGGCATCCTGGCAGGCCATGCGGCAATGCTCGGATCTCTCAAAGAGGGCGTTGTAAAGGCTGTGTTTGAGGACGGCGAGGAATATATCGCCATATCCGGCGGTGTTCTGAGCGTTGCCAATAACGAGCTTATAATGCTTGCGCGTACGGCAGAGCTTGCTGAAACCATTGATCTTGCCCGAGCACAGGCATCGGAAAAACGCGCAAGAGACAGAATTGAAGCAAAAGCAGGCGACATAGATATGAAGCGCGCAGAGCTTAGCCTTGCCAGAGCATTGGCCAGAGAAAAAGCATATTCGCTTATAAAAAAATAAAAACAAAAAAGCTCCCTGAATGGGAGCTTTTTTGTTTGGAGTTACTTAGGGAGTAAAGAAATGAAAAAATGAATAAGAAAGCATTATTTCTTATGACAACATGATATTCCCCAAGTATTAAAAAAGAATTAAACAATTCATTATTATTTGTACATCGTTCACTTTATGGGCAAAGTGACTACAAAGATGCTGCCTTCACCCGGCGTGCTGTTAAGGCTTATGCTGCCCTCGTGAAGCTCGCAAATCTGTTTAACCATTGCGAGACCGAGACCAACGCCCTTATCCTCTCCGCGGGAGGCATCCGACTGCCAGAAGCGTTTGAAAACATTTGGTTGATCTTCTTCGGAGATTCCGATGCCGTTATCCATGACACGAAGATAGGCATATTCGCCGTCCTGCTTAAGTGAAACGAGTATACTTCCGTTGTCGCGCCCGTATTTATAGGCATTTTCCAAAAGATTCTGTATTACTCGTGACATCAGACCGGGGTCAAATGAGAGATAAACATGCTTGTCGATTTTGGTTTCGAGCTTTATTCCTCGTGTGTCAGAGGGAATGAATTCATCACAGCAGGCTATGACAAATGTGCCGAAGTCAGCCTGCTTCATTTTTATCTGACGTGCACCCTGATCAAGACGGGTTATGGACAAAAGCTGAGATATCATGTGCGACATCTTGTTGCCCTGCTCTTCTATGGTATTCAGCGCAGACAGATAGTCCTCGGGGGTTTTTGCCTTCCTCTTGGCTCTTGCACATTCGGCAAGGATTATTGTAGTGGGTGTGCGCAGCTCGTGGGATGCGTCCGAAACAAAGCGCTTTTCGGATTCGAAAGATTTTTCGATACGGTCAAACATATCGTTGAAGGTTGTGGCGAGCTCATTCATTTCCTCCGAGCCCGTGGTAAGGGTAATTCGGTCGGAAAGATTGTCGCCGCCGGAAATTAATGCGGCCTGCTCGTTAATCTCTTTGATGGGCTTAAAGGTGCTTCGAGATATATAGTTTGCGCCGACGATACCGAGGCAGATTACAAGAATAAGCCATATAAGAGCGATGATTATGACATTGACCATCGACTGATGAGCGGCATTTGCATTAATAACACCGCGCAGCATAAGGGGATAGTTGCCTACATCCCATTGCAGGTCATAGATGTAATAATCAATTCCGTCCTGATCAATACATCTTAATTCGCCGCTGCGGAAGGCAACCTCTTCGGATCTGAAGCGACCGGGAAAATTACCCTCTAAAAGAGTGAAGTTTTCATCATAGACCGAGAAATACGATCCCGAATCATATGTGTCAATGTTGCTCAAGTCGAGCCGGTTATTGCTGAATTCAATTTTATCTGTGTTGTCCCATACGAAGCTGACGACAAGATCCTCAGCCGACTTAGGGATAATAAAGAGGTCGATGAAAACGAAAACCGCCATGGAGATAGCGAGCATGAGTATCATCGTACCGCTTATCCAGAGTGAGAGCTTTTTCCTTGAAGACAAGAATCAATCACCGTCCTTAAATATCCAGCCGGTACCCCAAACTGTATGGATAAGTTTTTTGTCAAATCCGGTGTCAATCTTCTTCCTGAGGAAGCTGATATAGACATCGACCACATTTGTGCCGCCCTCATAGTCAAAGTTCCAGAGATTGTTTTCGATCATCTCTCGAGAGAGAACAATGCCGCGGTTGCGCATCATGTATTCAAGCAGGGCATATTCCTTGGGGCTGAGGCTCAGCATTCTGCCGCCGCGGGTTACGGTCTGAGTCGACATATCCAGAGTAAGGTCGCCGACGGTCAGCTCGTTTGTGTGCTGTCCCGAGCTTTTGCGTGCAAGAACTCGGACAACTGCAACAAGCTCGTCCATGTAAAACGGCTTTACAAGATAATAATCACCGCCGCTGTTTAAGCCCTCAACGCGGTCATTGACCTCGGAAAGGGAGGTGAGGAATATAACGGGAGTTGTATTACCGTCACTCCTGATTTTGCGAACAACCTCCAGACCGCTCATCTTAGACATTAGAATATCCATGACGATGGCATCATATTCAGCCGAGGAAATGTAATCGAGAGCATCGCTTCCGTTAAAGCAGCTGTCAACATTATAGCCCTCGTCTTCTATGCCCTCGGAAATAAGGCGGTTAAGAATTTTTTCATCTTCAACAACGAGAATTCTCAAGCTGAATCACTCCTTAAGCGTTCGGATTGCTTTCTGTGCTTTGCCACAAAAGTATATTGTCTTCAATCTTTATATCAAGTTTACCGGTATCCCTGAGATAGCTGAGGTATCCGCGGACTGTGCTGCCGATAAGTGCATGCTGCTGGAAGGTCATAAGAAGATTATAGTCATCAAAAATACGTTTTAAAATGCCCTCAAAGCTTATGGGCTCTGCACACAGTTCCAGCACCTTGTCGATGATTTCAAGAACCTTTTTTCGGTTGAGCTCGGCAAGCTCGTGCATATCGCTGACGGCTTCAGCGTGAGCGGGAACAAAAACGGGAGCCTCAAGCGTTTCAATCATGTCGAGGGTTTCAAGATATTTTGCAACATCATATATATAGCCAATCTGGTATTTCTCAAGTGTTTCGGGACTTGAAACGCAGTCGGCAAGGAAAATAACACCGTCGGGCATCCTGTATCCAACCATTTCGAAGAAATGGCCGGGCAGGGGAATGACCTCAATTTCCTCGGGGAAATCCGGCGAGGAGATATCCTCAACACTGCTTTCCTGAGCCATCAGGAACTTGTGCCTTAAATCCTTGCAGGGATATCCGCCGTAAAGAAAGCTGGGCTCAAGAATGGGATAGCGGGTAAAGGCAGCTTCAATACCGGGAGCAAATATTTTGCATCCCGTCTGAGCCTGCAGATATTTGTTTCCGCCGATGTGGTCGGCGTTAGAGTGGGTATTCAAAATAGCCTTCAGCGTCCAGCCGTTTTTATCAAGTATCTGACGCACCTTGCGTCCTGCTTCCTTGTCATTGCCGCTGTCTATGAGATAAACGCTGTTATCCTCATTGAGATATAAGCCGATTTTGGCAGGGCAGTTTACATAATAAGAATTATTTGCAACCTGTATAAGCTCGTACATATAATCACCCCATTTTTAACTATAATATCATATAATTGCACATTATTTCAACGAATATCATAAAACTTGTTTTTTTGTGTTTTCATGCTATAATCTGTATTACTTAATCCCAGATTGGAGAGCCGTAATGAAAAAATGCGAAAACTGCAAAAACCATATACCCGATGAAATGAAGATCTGCCCTCATTGCGGGCTCCTGCCGCCCAGACTGTTCCCGAACTTTTTCCTGTACGTGCTGCTTACGGCGGTTGCCGTAGTCTGCGCGGTGCGATTCAGACCTTTTCTCGGCGCACCGGCTTACCCTCAGGCGACAATGGGCGTGCTCTGGACAGCATTTGTGATTTTTACGGTGTTTGCTGTAATCTTCCTTTTTGTTGCGCTCACCGTGCTGCGCGACTATAAAAACCGTACTTATAAGGGCAAGCTCACAAAGGCCGAGGTTAAACGCTTCGTCAATATGAAAAAGCATATCGAATCCGGAAATCATGTCTATGAAGACGGAAAATACTGCATTGTGTGCGGTCGTAAAAAATGATACTCAATATCCTCTGTAAAGCTGCAGAGGATATTTTTTATTAAAAAGCTTGACATACACTGTGTGATTGTGTATATTAACTGTGTGATAACAAATCATACAGTTAACACAGTTAGTACACAATTGGGGGACTAATAATGATAAGTATAAACTTCCGAGATCCCAGACCAATTTACGAACAGATAAAAGACGGGCTTCGCCGCCTTATCGCTTCGGGGGCAATGCCGGCAGACAGCAAGCTGCCCTCGGTCCGCGATATGGCGTCCGACCTTGCGATAAACCCAAGCACAATACAGCGCGCTTACCGCGAGCTTGAGGCAGAGGGCTATATCTGTTCCGTGCCGGGCAAGGGCAGCTTTGTAAGCGTCCTTGAGGATGCGAACACCGCAAGACAGAACGAACTGCTCGGTAAATTTGATGAGGTAGTAACCGAGCTTGGCTATGTCGGAATCACGAAGACGAGCCTCATCGAGCGTCTGAAAGGAGAAAACAAATGATTGAAGTCAGAGATGTCGTAAAAGAATTTGACGGCTTTCGTGCGCTGGACGGCCTGACTCTTACCGTACCCAAAGGCGCGGTTTACGGAATGGTAGGTCCCAACGGCGCGGGAAAGAGCACCATTATCCGTCACCTGACAGGCATTTACCGTCAGGACTCCGGTACTATAACAATTGACGGTCAGCCCGTTTTTGAAAACCCCACAGTCAAGGAGCGCATCGCATACATTCCCGACGATATCCACTATTTTGCAAATGCTACAATAAAGGAAACAATGCAGTATTATAAGAGCATTTATCCCAAGTTTGACGAAGCTCGATTCAAAAAGCTGGGCGAGGTGTTTGAGCTTGACCAGAAAAGACAGATGCGCAGACTGAGTAAGGGCATGCAGAAGCAGGCAGCATTCTGGATTGCCGTTTCCATGCGTCCCGACATCATGATTCTTGATGAGCCGGTTGACGGACTGGACCCTGTTATGCGCCGCCAGATATGGAGCGTTATCATGTCCGATGTGGCTGAAAACGGAACCACCGTTCTGGTATCCTCACATAACCTCCGCGAGCTTGAGGACGTCTGCGATCATGTCGGTATAATGAACAACGGCAAAATTATGATTGAGCACAGCCTGAGCGACCTGCAGGAGAATATAGTCAAGATTCAGCTTGCTCTGCCTGACGGCAAGGAACTTCCCGAAGGACTGGACATTCTCCATAAGAATGTAAACGGACGTTTGCAGTCCCTTATAGTCCACGGCAAGAGCGATGATATTCTTGCTCGCATCGCAACAGCGGAGCCTATGTTTGTTGATGCCGTTCCTCTGAGCCTTGAAGAAATATTTATTTATGAACTGGGAGGTGCCGACTATGAAGTCAAAGACATCGTTCTTTAACAAAGGCGTTTTTAACAGTATCGTCAAGCGCTATTGGCCTGCATGGGCGCTGTATGCTTTCGTATGGCTTATGGCAATGCCTATTCAGTTTTTGTCAGGCATCAGATATTCCGAGAATGTTGCCGCAGCCTTTGTAAGCCGCATGCAGATTGTCAGCGGCGAGGTAACGGTCGTAATGGCGTTTGCGTGCGCTATAATCACCGCAACGGGTGTGTTCTCATTCATGTATAAGCAGCGTGAGAACAGTATGGTAGCGGCTCTGCCCGTAAAGCGCGAAGCAGTTTTCGGCAGTGCATTTCTTGCAGGACTTCTGCCCCTGACTGTAATAAACGTAGTTGTTGCAGCTCTGACTCTGCTTACAGCAGCAGGACATATAAATGGCGAGTGCATAAACGCGGTTCTGATATGGCTTGGCACATACACCCTTGAGTTCATCGCATTCTACGGCGTGGCTTGCTTCATCGCAATGCTGACCGGCTCTATCGTAGCGCTGCCCGTCCTTTATGTGATCTTCAACTTCCTTGCAATAGCAATCGAAACTGTAATCCGCGAGCTCATAAATGTTTTTGTATACGGTGTGGGCTTTGCGAACGTGTTGGTAACAAAGTTCCTTTGCCCTGCGCTTTATATTACGGAAAAAACAAATGTCTACTATAAAAACGGCGAGGCAGTGTATTCCGATATGCTGAATAAGGTATGTCCTCAGCTGAGCTTTGAGGGTTGGGGAATAATCGCAATCTATGCTGCTGTGGGCGTCGTTCTTACCGCATGCGCGGTGCTTCTCTACCGCAAGCGCAGAATGGAATGTACCGGCGATGTAATCGCAATTCCCGTGCTCAAGCCTGTATTCAAATACGCCGTTGCAATCTGCGCCGCAATAGGCTTCGGACTTCTGATATTCCTCATTTTTGGCGATAACTATAATGGCGCAGCACTCAGCATTGGCAGCTTCATAGGCATGATTGTTTCCATGACAATCGGCGGTGCTGTGGGTTACTTCGGCGCGGATATGCTTCTGAAAAAGAGCGTACATGTATTCAAGGGCAATTGGAAAGGCTTTGGCATTATTGTCGCCGCCTGCATTCTCCTTTGCCTTGGCTGCCGCTTCGATGTGTTCGGTATGGGCAGATATGTTCCCAATGCCGATGATGTTAAGTGCGTCAAAATCAGCGGAAGCTATGCGGATACAAAAATCAGCGATGCCGAAACCGTAAAGGAAGCAATTGCTCTCCATAAAAGCATCGTTGCTGATCTAAACGGCATAGCGGCAGAAGAAAACGCAATGTTCGGAGAATCCGACGATTACTATTACAATATCCGCTTTGAGTACACTCTCAAGAACGGCAGAGTAATACAGCGTTACTATAACATCAAGGAGAATCGCCCCGAGACTAAGCAGTATATTGAATTAATGGAATCTGATGCTGTACACACCGCATACTGTGAACAGTTCAGCAAATACACCGCAGACAATGTTGCAAATGCTGCTCTCAGCTATGCAGTGAACGGTACTGACTGGTACAGCTGTGATCTTACCGCAGATCAGGCAATCGACCTTTATAAAAACGGTATTGCTCCCGATGTCAAAGCAGGAAGCATTAAAACGAACTGGGTTGAAAGCAATGACGGCACTGAACCGCCCACAATCTGGATTGAGTTTAATGACTATTCCTTCGCAAATGACTATATATCTCTTGATGTACTTATTACTCCCGACTGCACTAACACAGTTCAGTGGTTTAAGGATAATCTGGGCGTTGATATCACCGGCAGCATAGAAGAGCCTATTGTCAACGAAGCAGTTATAGAATCCATCGAACACAACGGATAATCTTATTTTTCATATCCTCTCTTAAAGGAAGCACCCTCGGGTGCTTCCTTTTCCTTTGTCGATTTCTGATTTGCGGTAATTATCATAACAGTTCCCGAACAAACCGCATTTATATGATGAAAAATGTTTAAATTTAGTTCGGTTTTTGTTCATTACTTTGTCACAAAATACTGGTAATATACACTTGAACAAATCAGTAAGCTATGGAGGCTCATATGAACGAACAGAATAATGAAATCAAAAATGAAGAAACCGTTCAGAGCACCGACGAAACAGTCGTGGAAAAGACTGAGAAAGAAGCCGAACGCGTCTCGCCGGAAAGCAACGAAACCACTATGCAGAATGGCGAATACCATTATGTAAGACCCGAAAGCAGGCTTTATGAGGACGCGGGATTTGTTCCGCAGAACGAAACCACCGAGATGCCGAGATATTATGTCCCGGCTGAAAAAAAGCCCAAAGAAAAGAAAGAACGCCTCAAGAGCATTGATTCCAAGTTCCTGAAAGTAGCTTGTCTCTGCCTTGTATGCTCCCTTCTGGGTGGACTTTTCGGCGGCGTCATCGCATGGAAAATGAAGTCCGATGACGATGTGACGGGGATAATAAACGGCGAAAAGCCCATATCCTCAAGCAGTGATACAAAGACAGTCAGCAACACGAAGGGCACCGCAAACAAGATTTACGAGCTCGGCTGTGAGCAGACTGTCGGTATCACCACCGAGGTCACCTATACAAACTTCTTCGGCCAGACCAGCTCATCCGCTGTTTCCGGCTCGGGCTTCGTCGTAACAGACGACGGATATATAATGACAAACTACCACGTCATCGAGGATGCCTACGCATCCAATCTGGCAGTAAAGGTCATGTTTAAGGACGGCAGCTCCTACGATGCGACCATAGTCGGCGTTGAGGAAGAAAACGATATTGCCGTTTTGAAGATTGACGCAACAGGTCTTAACCCCGTGAGAGTCGGTGACAGCGACAGTGTCCTTGTAGGCGACGAGGTTTATGCAATAGGAAACCCCCTGGGTGAGCTGGATTTCACCATGACAAGCGGCAGAATAAGTGCATTGGACAGAAGCATAACCACCTCATCCAACAGCCCCGCAATAAATATGTTCCAGTTTGATGCGGCTGTAAACTCCGGAAACTCCGGCGGCCCCGTCTTTAATACCGATGGCGAGGTTATCGGCGTTGTAACTGCAAAGGCAGGAGAGAACGGCGTTGAGGGTATCAGCTTTGCTATTCCCATAAACGATGCTGTCGACATAGCAAACGACCTTATAACCAAGGGCTATGTTTCAGGAAAAGCCTATATGGGCGTTAATATTGACACGAGATATAACTCCACCTATGCCCAGTATTACAATACTCCCGAGGGCGCATATGTGTATAATGTTGAAAGCGGAAGCTGCGCCGAAAAGTGCGGCATATCAGCAGGCGATATCATAACCAAGGTCGGAGATAACGACATTGCCGGTTATGATGATCTCTACTCCGCAATCCGCCAGTACAAGGCAGGCGATACTGTTCAGGTGATTGTCTACCGCGCAAACGAAGAGCAGACTCTCAGCATTACGTTTGATGAGGCAAAACCGAACTCAAACTCCAACGGAGTAAGCGAGTCCGGCTTTGGAAAATCTCCCATAGGCGGCTAAATAAGATATTATTCTTCTCCTATATTCCTCTCTATTTCTCTGAAAAAACACGAAAACACGGCTATACTATAGTCGTGTTTTTGTGTCGTTTAAGGGGCTTTGATTCTGCGCTTATCGTCGCCGCGGGAACTGTACCCGCAGAATGTGACCGGTATTAAACAAAATGATAAAAAATACAAAGAAAATTAAAGCATTTTTAGCCTCCGTAAATCTTGCAAGAATATAGAATAACTGGTATAATATCATGTCAAATTATAATTGGGATAGGTATTGACACTATGTACATTTCAGATAAATGGAAAGACTTTGAACTGCTTGATTGCTCCAAGGGCGAAAAACTGGAGCGCTGGGGCAGCTACTATCTCGTTCGACCCGATCCTCAGGCGATCTGGGATACCCCCAGAGAGGACGAACGCTGGAACTGCCGCGATGCAAGATACCGCCGCAGCAATACGGGCGGCGGAAGCTGGGATAAGGGCGGACTTCCCGCAAGCTGGAAGATTCATTACGGCGAGCTGACCTTTAATGTGAAGCCCATGAATTTCAAGCATACAGGACTATTCCCCGAGCAGGCATGCAACTGGGACTTTGCCATGGATAAAATCCGCAATGCAGGCAGACCCATCAATGTGCTGAACCTCTTTGCATATACCGGCGCGGCAACGGTTGCCTGCGCAAAGGCGGGCGCTTCCGTCTGCCATGTTGACGCGGCAAAGGGTATGGTTTCATGGGCAAAGGAAAACGCCGCAAGCTCAGGCTTGAGCGATGCACCCATCCGCTGGATAGTTGATGACTGCGCAAAATTCGTTGAGCGCGAAATTCGACGCGGTAGACGCTACGATGCGATTATAATGGACCCGCCGTCATACGGACGCGGCCCCGGCGGTGAGGTATGGAAGCTGGAGCAGAATCTCTGGCCTTTCGTTTCCCTGTGCGCAGGCGTTCTGTCCGATGACCCGCTGTTTGTCATCATAAACTCTTATACAACAGGACTTTCCGCATCCGTGCTCTCATACGTGACGGAAAGCATATTTACAAAAAAATTCGGCGGACACTCAAACAGTCAGGAGCTTGGCCTGCCCGTAACGGACAGCGGCCTTGTTCTTCCGTGCGGAGCAACCTGCCGTTGGGAAAGATAAAATATGAGTTCAATAATAGAGATAGAAAACCTTCATTACACATATCCGGGCGATGAGCTTGAAAGCCTCTGCGGCATTTCAATGAAAATTGAAAAGGGAAGCTTCGTGGCCGTACTCGGTCATAACGGCTCGGGTAAGAGCACCCTTGCAAAGCATCTGAATGCAATACTGATCCCCGGCGAGGGCAGGGTGCTTGTAAACGGCATGGATACCGCGGATGAGGATAAGCTGATTGATATCCGCCGCACCGTGGGCATGGTGTTCCAGAATCCCGATAACCAGATTGTTGCAAACGTTGTTGAGGACGATGTGGCATTCGCACCTGAAAACCTCGGTGTGCCCTCGGAGGAGATAAGACAGCGCGTTGACACGGCGCTCAAGCAGGTGGATATGTATGACTTCCGCCTCCATGCGCCCCATCTTCTGTCCGGCGGACAGAAGCAGCGTGTTGCAATTGCGGGCGTTATCGCCATGGAGCCTGAGGTAATAGTGCTTGACGAGCCTACGGCAATGCTCGACCCCAAGGGCAGGCGTGAGGTTATAGATACCGTAACAAAGCTCTGCCGCGAAAAGGGTATAACCGTTGTACTCATCACTCATCATATGTCCGAGTGCATTGACGCAGACAGACTTGTCGTCATGTCAAACGGCTCTGTTGTTGCCGACGGAACACCTCAGCAGGTATTTGCTCAGGTTGAGCTTATGCAGTCCGAGGGACTTGCAGTTCCCGCAACGACGGAGATTATGTACGAGCTGAATAAGTCGGGCTTCAGCCTGCCGCTGGATGCGCTTTCGGTTGAAGCCTGCGCGAAAGAAATAGCAAATTCAATTAAGGGATAAAGTATATATGTCAGTTATAAAAGCGGAAAACCTGCGTCATGTATACAGCGCAGGTACGCCCTTTGAAAAAGTAGCAATAGATGATATAAATGTTGAAATAGAAGAGGGAATGCTTGTCGGAATTATCGGCCACACAGGCTCGGGCAAGAGCACCTTTATCCAGCATCTGAACGGACTTTTAAAGCCGAGCTCAGGCAAGGTGCTTTGCGATGGCGAGGATATAAACTCGAGCAAAGCCGCATCCCGCGATGTAAGATGGAAGGTGGGGCTTGTTTTCCAGTATCCCGAGCACCAGCTCTTTGAGGAAACGGTTTACAGCGATATCGCCTTCGGACCTAAGAATATGGGACTGAGCGAAAGCGAGATTGATGAGCGCGTGCGCGAAGCCGCAGGTCTTGTGGGCGTTTCCGAGGAGCAGTTCGATAAATCTCCGCTGGAGCTTTCGGGCGGCCAGAAGCGCCGCGTCGCAATTGCGGGCGTTATCGCAATGCGGCCTGAGGTGCTTATCCTCGACGAGCCCACGGCAGGTCTTGACCCGAGAGGCTGCGAGCAGATACTCGGAAACATCTGCGATTATCGCAAGGCCACGGGCTCAACCGTAATCCTTGTCAGCCACAGCATGGACGATGTTGCCCGCATTGCCGACAGACTCATTGTTTTCAGTAAGGGTCACATCTGCTTTGACGGAACACCCGAGGAAGTTTTCTCCCATACCGACGAGCTTCTGAAAATCGGACTTTCCGTTCCCGCACCCACAATGCTCGCCGCTGAGCTTAAGAAAAACGGCATTGATATAGGCAGAGCAATCTATACGAACGAGCAGCTTATAAGCGCCCTTAAAGCTATGGGAAAGGGGGCGGTGTAATTGCTTAAAGATATAACCTTAGGCCAGTATTTCCCCGGTGATACCATAGCCCACCGCCTTGACCCGAGAACAAAGCTGCTGCTTGTTATCATCTATATCGCAGCACTGTTTGTAGCCGTCAACTGGTACAGCTATGCTCTGGTAATCGCAGTAACCGCAGCTTGCATGTGGATTGCAAGAATTAAACCCAAAACTGCATTTAAAGGCCTTAAGCCTCTTATATTTATCATAATCCTGACCGCAGCGCTGAACCTGTTCTACACAACGGGAACACCCATCCTGCCCGGTTGGATAATCACATGGGAGGGCATCAAAAGGGCTGTTATGATGTCAGTAAGAATAATTCTTCTCATTGTAGGAACGTTCATGCTGACCTATACGACCAGTCCCATGGAGCTTACCGACGGACTTGAGCTTATGCTCAATCCCCTTAAGAAAATCAAGGTGCCCGTCCACGAGATGGCAATGATGATGAGCATGGCGCTCAGATTTATTCCTACACTTATTGAGGAAACGGATAAGATAATGGCTGCCCAGAAGGCACGCGGCGCAGATTTTGAAACCGGAAGCCTCGTAAAGCGCGCCAAGGCGCTTTTGCCAATTCTCGTTCCTCTGTTTGTTTCCGCATTCCGCAGAGCAGATGAGCTTGCAGTCGCGATGGAAAGCCGCTGTTACCATGGCGGAGAGGGCAGAACGAGAATGAAGCAGCTTAAGATGAAAGCCGCAGACTGGATTACTCTGCTTCTCGGTCTTGCTTTCCTTGCGGCGGTCATAGTGATGAAAAGATACGGACTTTAAGTAAATGAGAAATATCGCTCTTAAAATCAGATATGACGGCAGCCGCTACCACGGCTGGCAGGTACAGAAAACCGATGTTTCCGTGTGCCAGACGGTTCAGGAGGCGCTCAGCAAAATCTGCGAGCACCCCGTAAAGCTGACGGGCTGCGGAAGAACGGATGCGGGAGTGCATGCACTTAACTACTGCGCCAATTTCCGCACCGACTGCCGCATACCCATTGACCGTTTTGCCCTTGCCGCAAACTCCCGTCTGCCTGATGATATTGCGGTTATTGACGCAGTTGAGGTCGATGATGATTTTAACGCCATAAGCTCGTGCATAAAAAAAGAATATATATATAAAATCCATAACTCAAACATCCGCGACCCGTTTCTGGAAAAGCGCGCTTGTTTCTATCCTCAGGATTTGGATATTGAGCTGATGAAGAAAGCTGCAAAAGCCTTTGAGGGCACGCATGATTTTGCCGCGGTGAGAAGCCTCGGCACCGAAACCAAAACAACCGTGCGTACCGTCTATTGGTGCAGAGCGGAAAAAGAGGGCGACCTCATAACCGTTTCAATCTGCGCCGACGGCTTTTTGTACAATATGTGCCGCGCCATGGTCGGTACCATGGTGTATGCCGCCTATGGAAAGCTCAAGCCCGAGGATATTCCCGCATTGCTCGAAAAAGGCGACAGACGGCTGACAGGCCCGACGATGCCTCCGCAGGGATTGTACCTCAATCGTGTCTGGTACGATGGCCCCGCGGGCGAGATGATGCTTTATGAGGAAAAACCGAATTCTTGAAATCTTAGCTGCCGCGGCGATAATCATCGCACTTGCGGCAATCATGAAAGCCGATAAGGGCTTCTATGCCGAAATTACGCCGCAGGCGGGATACCTCGGCAGTGTTACCGTCTATGATGCAGGCGGTGACGGCGTGTATAAATGGTACTCCGCTTCGGGATACATACTCAGCGCCGATGTCTCGGATAACGGAAAATGCCTTGCTGTTGCCTGCGAGGAAGCAGGGCGGGGCAAGGTGCATATATTCCGCACCGACAGCACCGAGGAAGAGGGACTTTTCGACTCTGACGAAATCGTTGTTGAGGTCGGATATCTTGGAAATAAGCTTTGCGCTCTGACTGAACATGGCGTTTATATGCTGAGCAGCGGCGGCCGCACTAAAAGGCATGTCAGCTTTGACGGAGTTCTTGGCGAATACAAGTTTTCCGACGGTAAGCTCAGCCTTGAAGTGCAAAGCCATATAAGCGGCGGAGAAAGCAAGACTCTCAGCTTCGGCTGATTTATTGGGATACAGTCACCGTCAGCGGTGAAAAATATAAAGATAATAGGATACAAGGATATGGGTATTTTATTTGACATCTTAATTTTGCTGGTAATAATTTTCTGCAGCCGTAAGGGTGCAAGGCGCGGAGTATCCGCAACGATTGTGTCGATAATAGTATTTGTTATCGCAATGACCGGAGCGGGATATCTCTCCAAAGAGTATTCCGGTGCCATGGTTACTCCCATGACCCCGTTCCTCAGCGGAATTATGGAGTCCGAGGCTGCGCCTCAGGTGCAGAAGGATATGGGACTTCGGGAGAACGCAGTGTCCGTAAACGATAAGGTCAACGAAGACCCCACGTTTATTTTCGATTACAGCGCCGCATGTATGGAACAGCTTGGTATATCGTCAATAACCGCGGATAAGTTCAGCAGTGAGGCTGCGCAGCTGTATGTTAACGGCAGCAATGCAAACGATGCGGTAAACACGTGCTTCTGTGAAACAGTGGCATATTTCATCGGAGTTATTATAGCGTTTACGCTTATCATAATATTCCTGTCGGTTATGGTTGAGCTTGCACACCTGAGGCCCAAGCTCAAAATCAGCGAGGAAAATGACGAATTTTTCGGCGCCATCGCAGGCTTTTTCAAGGGACTTGTTCTCTGTATCGGTCTGTGCTGGGTCCTCAGCTTCCTCGGCATTGTAATAGGCCGCCATACCATATCAGACAGTACAATCGGCAGATTCCTGCTTGCTCTCAATTATCTTAGCAGCATAGCAGTGGCATAATATCCTTTGCGTTAGAAAGGAAGTATAAACATGCAACCTAAAATGTGTTCGCGCTGCGGAAAAAACGTGGCGATAGTATTTATAACAAAGCTGGAAAACGGTGAAAGCATAAGCGAAGGCCTTTGCCTTAAATGCGCACGCCAGCTCCATGTAAAGCCCGTTGACGACTTCATGGATAAAATGGGCATATCCGACGAGGACCTTGACAGCATCTCCGGAGATATGATGAGTGCGCTCAACGGTGTGGAAAGCCTTATGGACATTGATGGACTGAGCAATGACGAAGATGATGACGACGGCAAGACCGCAACATTTCCGTTTTTAAACCGCCTGTTCGGCGGTCCTAACAGCCCTGCGAATAATGCGGATTCCGATAATAACGCAGCTCCGAAGCGGGAGAACAAGGAATCGGGCAGACCCGCAAAGAAAAAGTTCCTTGATAACTACTGCATCAATCTGACCGCTCGCGCCAAAGAGGGGAAGCTTGACAATATGATAGGCCGTAAGGAAGAGCTGGAGCGCGTTATCCAGATCCTTAACCGCCGCCAGAAGAATAATCCCTGCCTCATCGGTGAGCCGGGCGTCGGCAAAACTGCAGTTGCAGAGGGTCTTGCCCAGCGCATAGCATTCGGCGATGTTCCCTATAAGCTCCGCAACAAGGAGGTTTTCCTTCTTGACCTGACTTCACTTGTGGCGGGAACTCAGTTCCGCGGCCAGTTTGAAAGTCGCATGAAGGGCCTCATCGAAGAAATACGCAAGCACGGCAATATCATTCTCGTAATCGACGAGGTGCATAATATCGTCGGCGCAGGCGATGCCGAGGGCAGTATGAACGCGGCAAATATTTTAAAGCCCGCACTTTCCCGCGGCGAAATTCAGGTAATCGGTGCAACAACCTTTACCGAGTACCGCAAGCATATCGAAAAGGACTCGGCCCTCGAACGCCGCTTCCAGCCCGTTACCATTAACGAGCCGTCCATTGAGGACAGCATCGAGATAATTCGCGGCATTGCCCATTACTATGAGGAGTATCACGGCGTTACGATCAGCGACGAGATGTGCCGCGAGGCAGTGCTCATGAGCGAGAGATATATAACCGACCGCTTCCTGCCCGATAAGGCCATTGACCTTATAGACGAGGCATGCTCCGACGTTAACCTCAAGGATAAGAATATCGTCCGCAGATACGAAGCAGAGCGCGACCTTGAAAACCTGCGCTTTGAGCGCGAGGCACTTATGTCTGCCGATGCGCCCAAGGGCGAGGAACTGACTGATGCGCTGCTTGACGAGCGCTATGCCCGAATTGCAGAGCTTCGCAGCAAGGAAATGCAGCGTGAGCAGGAGATAGCAACTCTGAATCTTGAAGGCAAGCCCGAGCTGACGGCAGATAACCTTGCCCGTGTAATCGAACTCTGGACAAAGATTCCTGCGTCCAGTATCCGTGAGGATGAGTTCGAGCGCCTTGCACGTCTGAGCGACAGACTAAAGGAACACATTGTAGGTCAGGACGAAGCGGTAAATGCTGTCTGCGCGGCAATCAAGCGCAGCAGAGTCGGTCTTAAGTCCAAACGCAAGCCTACGAGCTTCATCTTTGTCGGCGGAACAGGTGTAGGTAAAACCGAACTTGTAAAGCGCCTTGCAGCTGACCTTTTTGACAGTCCCGAGTCACTTATACGACTGGATATGTCCGAGTTCATGGAGAAGTTCTCCGTGTCACGCATTATCGGCTCGCCTCCGGGCTATGTAGGCTATGACGAGGCAGGTCAGCTTACCGAAAAGATCCGCCGCAAGCCTTATTCAGTCGTGCTGTTTGATGAGATAGAAAAGGCCCATCCCGATGTTCTCAACATTCTGCTCCAGATTCTTGACGACGGCAGAATTACCGACGCGCAGGGCAGAACGGTAAACTTTGAAAATACGGTAATCGTAATGACCACCAACGCAGGCAGCAACAGCAAAAGCGGTGCTCTCGGCTTTGGCGGAACGGTCAGCGATATGGGCAGGGAGCGCGCACTCAAGGCGCTTAACGAATTCCTGCGCCCCGAGTTTATTAACCGCGTAGACGAGATAGTCTATTTCAATCAGCTCACAGAGGAAAACTTCCGCGGCATAGCGGAGCTTATGCTCACCGAAACTAAGGAAGCAATGGCGGAACGCGGAATGAGCCTCACATGGAACGATACTCTTATTGATTACCTCGTGAAGAAGAGCTATTCCGCAACCTACGGTGCCCGTAACCTGCGCCGCACCATACAGAAAGATGTTGAGGATGCAATCGCATCTAAGATCATCGAAAAACGCTCAGGCGACTATAAGCGCATCCGCCTTTCCTCCGACGGTGAAAAGGTGAAGGTTGAGCTTAGAAAAAGTTGAGAGGCAAGAATATGAAAAACAGAATTGAAATTATTCAGGGCGATATCACAAAGCAGGCGGTTGATGCAATCGTCAACGCCGCAAACTGCTCGCTCCTTGGCGGCGGCGGAGTGGATGGCGCAATCCACCGTGCCGCAGGCCCCGAGCTCCTGGCGGAATGCCGTACCCTTAACGGCTGCAAAACAGGCGAGGCAAAAATAACAAAGGGATATAAGCTCCCTGCAAAGCATGTTATCCACACTCCCGGCCCTGTATGGCACGGCGGCAATAAGAACGAGCCCGAGCTTCTGAAGTCTTGCTATCGCTCCTGCCTTGAGCTTGCCTCCGAAAACGGATGCAAGACAGTTGACTTCCCATCAATATCCACGGGCGTTTATCATTTCCCGCTTGAAAAGGCGTCAGAGATTGCAATAAAAACAATTGCCGAATATCTTTTTGAGCACCCCGAAATAGAGCGGGTCAGAATGGTGTGCTTCGATGAACGCACCAGAGGCTACTACGAAGGAGCATTGGATAAGCTGAAATGAGAAAACTCTTCAGATTGCAGTATAATTCACCGGTAGTGCTGACATTTGCCCTTGTCTCGCTTCTTGCACTCTGGCTCGGCAAGCTGACAAACGGTTGGACAACCCAGTACCTTTTCAGCGTCTGGCATTCATCACTTGCCGATATACTTACATACCCCCGAATGTTCTTACATGTTCTCGGCCATACCGATTACAGCCACTACATCGCCAATATGATGATGGTGCTGGTTGTAGGCCCCGGACTTGAGGAAAAGTACGGCAGCCGCAACCTTTTAAGCGCAATACTCATAACCGCTCTCGTTTCGGGCGTGGTCCACTGGGCATTCTTCCCGGGAAGCGCATTGCTTGGCGCATCGGGCATTGTGTTTATGATGATAGTAATGGCATCCCTTGCAGGTATGCGCGACGGATGTATTCCCATTACACTCATCCTCGTTCTGGTACTGTATCTCGGCGGAGAGATAGTTGACGGAATAATGCTGAGCGATAATGTCTCCCAGCTCACCCATATAATCGGAGGCGTCTGCGGCGCATTTTTGGGGCTTAGAAAACGATGAAAAAGAAAGCACTTATATCAACATGTTTACTCGGCGTAAACTGTAAATACAGCGGAGGAAATAACAAACTCCCTCCCGAAAAACTGAAAAAGCTCATGGATGAATACGAGCTCATTCCCGTATGCCCCGAATCCTACGGCGGACTTCCCGCACCGCGTATGCCGTCGGAGAGAGTAGGGGAGCGGGTGCTCTCCAAGGACGGAAAGGATGTAACTGCGGAATATGAAAAGGGCGCAGAGGCGGCCTTGTTCCTTGCAAAGACCTTCGGCGCTGAGATTGCGATTCTGAAGGAAAACAGCCCGTCCTGCGGCAGTGGAAAAATCTATGACGGAAGCTTCAGCAAAACTCTTATCGACGGATACGGAGTAACCGCAGAAAAGCTGATGCAAAACGGAATTGTCATAATAGGCGAAAGCAAAGTATAAAAATAACCGGCTATCATTTGATAGCCGGTTATTTAGTCTGTCAAAAAACTATAAATAAACGCATAGACAACAACAACGGATGGGGGAGCTCGAGGGGGCGGCAGCCCGCCTCGAATTGGATAAATAGCCATCAAAATGCCTGATAAAGCAGGCGTTTTGACGAGCGGAGCGAGGTTTTTCGTGAAATGTAACTTCACAAAAAACGTGGCGTTTGTGAAGCGTGCAAAAAAGTCCGGAAGGACCTTTTTGACACGCAGAATAACCGGCTATCATTTGATAGCCGGTTATTTTATTTCGGTTTATTTCTGAAGCTTTGTCCAGTTAGTGGGAGAAATGAAGTTTAACCAGTTCTCCTGAATGACAAGCTCGCCATCCTGCTCATCTGCGGAAATCATATAGACGTGACCGTTGGTCGCTTCCATAATATCCGCGTAAAGCTCGCAGTCTTCGTTAACATCCGAGAAGCTTCGGAGAGGTGCAATGCTGTTGAGGTGTTTAATGCTGTCAGCGGTGGGCATACGGCCCAGCAGACGGTTGAATGCAGCGCAGACATCGCCGCGATTAAGCTCTGCCTTGGGGTTGAAGTTTCCGTTTTCGTCAGCGCTCAGAATTCCCAGCGTGCCGAGAAGATTGATGTAATCTTTAGCGGGGCTGTCGGCAATGTCGCGGAAAACATCCGTACCGTTGTAAGAAGCATCGAACAAACGGCCGAGCATTGCGGCAAACTGCTCGCGTGTTATAACTTCCTTATAACCGAAGCTGCCGTCGGCGAAGCCGTCAAGCACACCGGCGTTTCGGAGAGTTGAAATTGCGGTGTTATATGCCATGCCGCTCTGAACATCGTTGAAGCTGTTTTCGGTGGAATAGTATTCGTCGCGTGATTCTCTGGTCATCAGTCGGTAGATCAGATTTGCGACCTCGCCGCGGGTGAGAGTCTGCTCAGGACCGAATGTGCCGTCGCTGTATCCGACCATGTAGGCGTTGTGTCTGCTGTTTTCAAACTCAACCGCAAGAACGGGGAACAGACGCAGGCAGCTTGTATCACTCATTTTGTTCATGTCCCAGAGAACACCGTCTGTTCCATGCCATTCAAGACCCTCAACAGGCCCATCACAGCTTGCGGAAACATAGTATGCACCCCTGAGATTTTTAGGGATGAGGACGATGCCGTCGCTGTTTGCCATGTAAGTTTTGATAACATTATCGGCAAGCTTGTTTGTCAGCACCACTTCGGCGTTTTTTGCCGGAAGTCCCGTGCTGAGAACGCAGTATATGCTGAGCGAGCCGGATTCGGCTTTTTCAGCAGATGCCGCCAAAGGAACAAGACTGATTACCATGATTACAGCCAGGATGAAGCTAAGCATCTTGGTGGACTTTTTCATGGAGAATGTAACTCCTTTCGATATTATGTAAATCGTTAGGTAGACTAACAATATAACAATATATTTGTTATGTCAACGAATGTAACAAATAATGACAAGGAATTCACATCATTTTTTGAATATTTCGACGTAATTTAGAGATAATTCGCTTTTCAAGGCGACTTATATAGCTCTGAGATATTCCCATTAAGTCAGCAACTTCTTTCTGCGTTTTCTCGGTTGTACCGTTAAGACCGAAGCGGTGGATGATTATGCACTGCTCTCTTTCGCCAAGACTTTCGATAGCGCTCATAAGCATTTGCTTATCAGCATCGTCCTCCAGCGGACGGTAAACCTCGTCGGAATCTGTTCCGAGAACGTCGGACAGAAGAAGCTCGTTTCCGTCCCAGTCGGTGTTCAGCGGCTCATCAAAGCTTACCTCGCTGCGCTGGTTGTTGATTTTCCTGAGATACATCAGAATCTCATTTTCTATACAGCGGGAGGCGTAGGTTGCAAGCTTGATATTTTTGTCGGACTTAAAAGTGTTAATTGCCTTTATAAGTCCGATTGTTCCTATTGATATAAGATCCTCAAGATTGACTCCCGTGTTTTCAAATCGGCGGGAGATATATACAACAAGGCGGAGGTTGTGCTCAATCAACAGCTTTTTCGCGTCCTCGCTGCCGTTTTCCATCTCCATTATGGCCTTGTTCTCTTCGTCGCGCTCAAGAGGCGGGGGCAGGGTGTCGCTGCCGCCTATGTAATAAAGTCCCGAAATCCCGCTTTTAAGCTCGTTCAGAAGTTGGGTTATCATATCTTTTATTGAGTTCATTTGCCATGCTCCTTTTCAGAATATTGCGTTAAAGTTATCGCCGCTGACATGCTTCGATATTGCAACGAGAACATCGTCCCGTGTCCGTCCGTCAATTCTTATTTCGTCAGGCCTGAATGCAGGCAGAATTCCGTCCTGAGTTCCGACGGCACGGAAAGGGATGAGCCTGAATTTATAATCGGGAAACTCGTGCAGAGTCTCGACGGAGAGCCGTTCACAGTCAGGGATTAGTTTACATAATACACAAGCCGAAGCAATAATAACGCTGTCGCCCGTTACGGGGTCTATGAGCGTGTTGCCTGTATCGCAAAGCGCCCGAAGCTCTGCGGATCGTCCCGCATGGTGTATTTCTACATCAACAATTTGCTTTGCCGCATTTTTTGCCGTGCACCTGAAAACAATGCTCAGCAGGGCATAGATAATGCCGAAGGAAAGAATCAGTGTCGGCATGGATAGGGGAATGTAAACGGCGGCGGATACGCTAAGGCCGCTTTTAAGCGATATGGCCCAGACTGCACCGCCGAAAAGCGCTGAAACAGCAAAGAAAATTATTGTACAGCGCAGGAGCTTTTCTTCTTTCCCGAAAGCAATCAGCGCCATAATAACGCCGAATATCAGCTTGATTGGAGCAAGGGAGAGAAAATCCGCGTTCGGCAAAACAGAGCAGGCAGCAAATAGCGCCCCTAAAAGCGCCGCAAGGCCGTAGCGGAGTCTTCGGAGCCTGACTCCGCATACTTTTGCCGAGCCCAGAAGAATGAAATAATCAATTATCAGGTTAAGCACAAAAAGCCTGTCTATGTAAATGGTCTCCATATGGAGCATTATAGCTTTTAATTTGTGCACAATTTGTCATTTCGGAATTGTCAAAAACCCGCGCGTGTGGTAAAATACTTTAGATTAATATATAAGACAAAGGTAGGAACTGAATATGTGGTTTTGGCTTGCGATAATAGCATTGCTGTGCTGGTCGGGATCTGACCTGTTTTCAAAGATTGGCTGTCAGGATGCTAAGGATAAATACAGCCATTTGAAAATGGTAATGGCGGTAGGCTTTGTTATGGGTCTGCATGCGGCATACGAAGTGTTTGTAGGCGGTACGGAGATTAATATGCACGTCATATTAACCTATCTGCCCGTTTCCATGCTGTACATACTCTCCATGGCAATAGGATATCTTGGACTCAGATACATTGAGCTTTCCATATCATCCCCCATATGCAATTCGTCCGGAGCAATAGTTGCCATACTAATATTCGCAACTCAGGGCATTAGCGCACTGCCGCCTGCGGCACTGTTTGCTGTTGCTCTTGTGTGTCTCGGCGTTATATTCCTGGGTATCACCGAAGCAAACGAGGATGATGAGCTTCGTAAGGCAAGACAGGATAAATCAAACCACCATTATGCAAAGAGCTGGATAGCAATAATTATTCCGATAATCTATTGCCTGCTCGATGCACTGGGCACATTTGCCGATACAAAAGTGCTTGAGGTGCTCAATGAAGACTCTGCGAATGTTGCTTATGAGCTGACCTTCCTTGCCGTAGGAATCATATGCGCAATATACGTTCTCGGAATTAAGAAGCAGAAGCTCGTGCCTAAGGCGGAAGTTCCCAAGTACACCGGTGCGATATTTGAAACCGCCGGCCAGTTTGCATATATCTATGCGCTTGCCGATGCGGAGCACGCAGGACTTGCAGCACCGATAATTTCATCTTACTGCGTCGCTTCCGTACTGTGGAGCCGCATATTCCTGAAGGAAAAGCTTTCCGCTAAGCACTATTTGTCTGTTTTAACAGTCGTAGTGGGTATAGTAATAATGGGAATTCTTGATATATAAAAGGAGAGAAAAATGGACACAGCCATTTACAAAAGAGTACTGATTAAAATCAGCGGCGAGGCACTCGCCGGAGAAAAGAAAACTGGCTTTGATTTTGATTTCATAGCCAAGGTGTGCAATACCGTTAAATCCTGCGTGGAGATGGGCATCGAGGTCGGCATCGTTGTCGGCGGCGGCAACTTCTGGCGCGGTGTCAAGGACGGCGCGGGCCATGTCGAGCGCGTTTCCGCTGACCGCATGGGAATGCTGGCAACCGCAATGAACTGCCTTGCAGTTGCAGACGTTTTCAAGCAGCAGGGCGCAAAGGTTTCCATTCAGACTGCTGTTGACATTCAGGGCGTTGGTGAGCGCTACAACACCACCGAAGCAATCAAGCACCTTGAAAACGGCGAAGTCGTAATGTTCGGCTGCGGAACAGGCTGCCCCTTCTTCTCAACCGATACAGCCGCAGTTCTCCGTGCTGCAGAAATCGGCGCAGACGCAATCCTGCTTGCGAAGAATATTGACGGTGTTTATTCCGCCGACCCCAGAGTTGACGCAAGCGCAGTCAAGTATGATAACATAAGCTATGACGAGGTGCTGGCACAGCATCTTGCCGTAATGGATACCACCGCAACCAGCCTTGCAATGGACAATAACATTCCCGTTATCGTGTTTGCACTGGCAGAGCCCGAAAACATTGTCCGCGTGCTCAAGGGCGAAAAGCTCGGCACAACGGTCACTAAATAAACGAAAAACATACTAATTCACAGGAGGTCACATCATGTCCGATTATCCCGAATTTGAAAGCAAGATGAAAAAAACCGCTGAAGTTCTGCAGACTCAGCTTGCCGCAGTTCGCGCAGGCCGCGCAAATGCCGCAGTTCTGGACCAGCTTACAGTTGACTACTACGGAGTGCCCACTCCCATTCAGCAGGTTGCATCCATTTCCGTTCCCGACCCCCGCTCTCTGCTCATTCAGCCTTGGGATGCCTCTGTTCTGAAGGGCATAGAGAAGGCGATTCTGTCATCCGAGCTGGGCATTAATCCCCAGAACGACGGCAGAGCAATCAGACTTGTATTCCCCCAGCTTACCGAGGAGCGCCGTAAGGAGCTTGCAAAGCAGGTTAAAAAGTACGGCGAGGATGCAAAGGTTGCAGTAAGAAACATCCGCCGCGATGCAATTGAAAAATTCAAGAAGCAGCAGAAGGCATCCGAAATCACCGAGGATGACTACAAGGAAATCGAAAAGGATATCCAGAAGCTTACCGATGATTACGTAAAGGAAGTTGAAGAAATAGCTTCCAAGAAAGAGAAAGAGCTTTTCGAGATCTGATATGGCAGAGAATATTAAAAACAATGAGGCGGGGGGAAATATCCCCCGCCATATTGCCATTATTTTGGATGGCAACGGACGCTGGGCAAAAAAACGCGGTCTGCCGAGAAGCGCAGGCCATATTGCAGGCGCAGAAACCTTCAGGAAAATTGCAACATATTGCCGCGATATAGGCATGGACTATCTGACGGTCTATGCTTTTTCAACGGAGAACTGGAAGCGTCCCGAGGATGAGGTCAAGGGCATAATGGGGCTTCTGGACAAGTACCTCAGAGAAGCAATCCGCGATATGGAGAAAAAACACATGAAGATGAAAGTCTTCGGTGATACCTCCATGCTTTCGCCGAAGCTCCGTGAGCTTGTCAGGGAAACTGAAGAGGTTGCGGCAGGAGTCGACGGATTTCAGGCAAATATCTGCCTTAACTACGGCGGCAGAGCGGAAATCGTCCGTGCAGCCGAGCTGTATGCAAAAGACGTAATTGAGGGTAAGACAGAGGGAGATCTAACCGAAGCACAGTTTTCAAAATATATGTATTCAGCAGATATTCCCGACCCCGACCTCATAATCCGTCCCGGCGGTGAACAGCGCATTTCAAACTTCCTGCTGTGGCAGTGCGCATATTCCGAGTTTTACTATACGGATGTTCTCTGGCCGGACTTTTCTCCCGAAGAGCTTGATAAGGCGATAGCTGTATTTAACAGCCGTGACCGCCGTTTCGGAGGTGTAAAGCCATGATGAAATCACTTTCAATACTGGGATGCACAGGCTCTATCGGCCGCCAGAGCATAGCGGCGGCGGAGCACCTCGGAATTCCCGTTGTTGCGCTTACCGCAAATCGCAAGATAGATATGGTTGAGGAGCAGGCAAGAAAGCTGAAGCCCAAATTCATCGGTATCTACAATGAGGAGGCGGCAAAGCAGCTTAAGATAGCTCTCGCCGACACGGATATCCGCGTGGGTTCGGGTATGGAAAGCCTTATCGAGGCGGCAACCCTCGAGGAAAGCGAATGCGTTGTAACCGCAGTATCGGGCTCTGTCGGACTCAAGCCCACCCTTGCGGCAATCGACGCAAAGAAAAGAATTGCACTGGCGAATAAGGAAACGCTCGTATGCGCAGGCGAGATCGTAATGCCCCGCGCAAAGGAAAAGGGAGCGGAGATCGTTCCCGTCGATTCCGAGCATTCGGCAATATTCCAGTGTCTTATGGGCAGACAGGAAGGCGAGCTTAAAAAAATTCTGCTAACAGGCTCAGGCGGCCCGTTCAGAGGAAAAAGCCGCGCCGAGCTGGAGAATGTAAGTCCCGAGCAGGCTGTAAAGCACCCCAACTGGTCAATGGGCGCAAAGATATCCGTTGACTCCGCGACGATGATGAATAAGGGACTTGAATTCATCGAGGCTATGCACCTTTTCGGCGTTACTCCCGATGACATTGAGGTCGTTGTGCATCCTCAAAGCGTCATTCACTCTATGGTTGAGCTCGTTGACGGCACCGTCATCGCCCAGCTCGGTGTTCCCGATATGGGACTTCCCATTCAGCTTGCAATGACATATCCCGAGAGAGTGGATTCCCCATTCAAGCGACTGAACTTTGCAGATATGAAGGATCTGACTTTCGAAGCGCCTGACTTCGAAAAGACTCCCTGTCTCAAGCTTGCAATGGACTGCGCACGCATCGGCGGCACGGCACCCTGCATTATGAGTGCCGCAAACGAAGTTGCCGTTGCGATGTTTTTAAACCATAAGCTCGGTTATAATCAGATATACGACTGTGCTTTAAGTGCAACCGAGAGCATAAAAATAGATAAGGCTCCGGATCTTGAAACCATACTGGCGGCGGACGAGGCAGCCAGAGTATTTGTCAGGGAGCATTTTTCTTAATGTATATTATCATTGCGATTCTCATGTTCGGCATTCTAATTGCCGTGCATGAGTTCGGGCACTTCACTGCTGCTAAGCTGTGCGGTGTCAGAGTAGAAGAATTTTCAATAGGCATGGGCCCCGCCCTCTGGAAACACCGGAGAGGCGAGACCCTCTATGCCCTGCGCGCGCTGCCTCTCGGCGGTTACTGCGCGATGACGGGGGAGGACGAAGACTCCGATGACCCGCGCGCATTTATTAACCAGAAGGCGTGGCGAAAACTAATAATACTGGTTGCCGGCTCGTTTATGAACTTCCTGCTGGGACTTGTGCTCATCTATCTCATGTATGCAGGTGCGGAAGCGTTTGTTGTTCCCGCAATTGACAGCTTCATGGATAACTGCCCCTATGAAAGCGAAAGCGGACTTCAGGTGGGGGATGAGTTTTACAGCATAGACGGCAAGCGCATTAATCTTGTAACCGATGTTTCGGACTTCCTCTCAAAGGGAGACGGAACTTACGATATAGTCGTGCTGCGCGATGGCGAAAAGGTCGAGCTTAATGACTTTGCGCTTTCTCTCCGCGAGTACGATGGCTATGAGGGACAGAAATACGGCTTTATTTTCAGCTATAAGGAAGCAGACTTCCCTGCAAAACTTGAGTTTACATGGAAAACGGCAAAGGAATTTTCCCGCTGGGTCTGGATGGGACTTCAGGACCTTGTAAACGGTAAGGTCGGACTTCAGGAAATGTCCGGACCTGTTGGCATCGTTGACATGATGAACGATGTGGGACAGAGCGCAGAGACTACCCGAATGGCGGTAGACAATATGCTGTATTTCTCGGCATTTATAGCCATAAACCTTGCAATTATGAATATGCTGCCAATCCCCGCGCTTGACGGCGGCAGAGTGTTCCTGCTGATTGTAACGGTGATTATCGAAGCCATAACAAGGCGGAAGCTCAATCCCAAATATGAGGGATATATAAATACCGTGGGCATGGCGCTTCTGCTCGGCCTCATGGCAGTTGTAATGTTCAACGATGTATGGAAATTATTCCGAGGATAAGATATGGAAAAAAGACTTAATACGAAGCAGATTTCGGTAGGCGGTGTACTTGTCGGCGGCGATGCTCCCGTAACAGTACAGTCCATGTGCAACACCAAGACATGGGATGTTGAAGCAACTGTAAATCAGATAAAGCAGTTCAAGGCGGCAGGCTGCGATATTGTCCGCCTTGCAGTGCCCGATATGCGCGCGGCCGAGGCAATATCCGATATCAAGGAGCAGGTGGATATGCCTATCGTTGCGGATATTCACTTTAACTATAAGCTGGCTCTTGCCGCAGCGGAGCGGGGAGTGGATAAGATCAGAATCAACCCCGGCAATATCGGCGGCGAAGATAATGTCCGCGCGGTTGCCGAGGCCTGCAAGAAGCGCAATATACCAATCCGAATCGGCGTAAATGCGGGCAGCCTTGAAAAGAGACTTATCGAAAAGTACGGTCACCCCACGCCTGAAGCTATGATTGAAAGCGCAAAGGGTCATATCGAGCTTTTGAATAAATTCGACTTTGACGACATCTGCCTTTCCATGAAGGCCTCGTCCGTACCTCTTACGGTTGCGGCATACCGCCTTGCGGCAGAAACCTTTAATTATCCCCTGCATCTCGGCGTTACCGAAACAGGCACGGCATGGAACGGAACAATCCAGTCCGCTGTCGGTATAGGAACCGTGCTCTGCGAGGGCATAGGAAATACAATCCGCGTTTCTCTCACCGCAGACCCCGTTGAAGAGGTGAAGACGGGCATTGCAATCCTGCGTGCCGCGGGACTGAGAAGCGGCATAAAAATGGTATCCTGCCCCACCTGCGGCAGAACCGAGATTGATCTCATCGGCCTTGCCCAAGAGGTCGAAAAACGTATAGCAGACATAAAACGCGATATAACCGTTGCCGTAATGGGCTGTGTAGTAAACGGCCCGGGTGAGGCGAGGGAAGCCGATTACGGCATCGCAGGCGGCAAAAACTGCGGCCTGCTGTTCAAGCACGGTGAGATTCTGGGTACATACCCTTACGAGCAGCTTTGCGACGCACTTATAGATTTAATTACAAAGGACACTGAGGTAACAAAGTGAGCGAACACACTTCATTCATTGAAATATTTCCCGGTTGTGTCGGACTGAAGGACCTGTGCGGCGGACTGGATAAGGCATACGTCACAGATGTCGCCGTTTCTGCGGCGGACATGATTATGAGCGTTTCCGCCCATTTCGAGCGCATGCCCGCACCGGCGGAGATATCCAATATCTGCGAGAGACTACGCCGCGACTATGGATTTAATACTGTTGAGCTGATTCCCGAATACCCTCAGCTCAAATCGGTATCTGCACCGGCACCTGCCGGAGCGAAGCCCAAGACCTCCGACTCTAAGCCGAGCGGCAGTGTGCTCATGGGCAGACAGATAAAATCTAAGCCGATACCCATGTCAGAGCTCACTCTTGATTCGGGCAATGTTGTCATCGAGGGCGATGTTTTTGATGTAACAAGCCGCAAGCTCACAAAGCGCGACGGCGCGGTGCTCTGCTTCGATATGACCGATAACACGGGATCAATACGCGTTTCACGCTATCTGAGGTCTGACGACGATCAGTCAATAATAAATGCAATAAGCCCCGGCGATCGTCTTTTCGTTTCGGGCGTTGTAAACTACAGCCGCTACGATGAAGATATGGCGATTGAGCCGCGTCACATTATGAAGGGCAAAAAACAGATTCGCCCCGATAACGCAGAGGAAAAGCGCGTTGAGCTTCATATGCACACCCGTTTTTCAACTCTTGATGCGCTGACAGACCCTGCCGCTATCGTAAAACGTGCTGCATACTGGGGTATGCCTGCAATTGCGGTAACCGACCATGGCGTATGTCAGGCTTTCCCTGATATGTGGCAGGCAGGCAAGAAAAACGGCGTTAAGATTATCTACGGTCTTGAGTGCTATTTCGTAAACGACATGGATGGCAGTATGGCTGTCCACGGCGAAAGCGAGCTGTCGCTTGACACGGAAATGGTTGCATTTGATATTGAGACCACAGGCCTTAATGCCGGCAGCGACCGCATGACGGAAATTGGCGCGGTGATTTTTGCGGGCAGCGAGATTAAGGAAAGCTTCAATACATTTGTAGACCCGGGAATGCACATTCCTCCTGAGATTACTCAGCTTACGGGCATAACCGACCGCGATGTCAAGGGCGCACCAAGCGAGGGAGAGGCACTCAAAGCCTTCCTTGATTTCGTTGGCGACAGGCCCATAATCGCCCATAACGCGGACTTTGATACAGGCTTTATGGCATCCACCGCCGCTCGCTGCGGCATGGAGTTCGAGCCGGTCTATCTGGACACGCTCACCCTCGCTCAGGCACTCTTACCTGACCTTAAACGTCATAAGCTGGACATTGTGTCTAATCGACTGAGCCTGCCGGAATTCAACCACCATCGCGCATCCGATGACGCTCTTGTTGTTGCGCGAATCATGGGCAGATTTTTGCCAATGCTGGAGGAAAAGGGCGCAAGGAATATCGGAGATATTCAGCGCGTTTACAGGGAAATAAAGCCTCATGACAGAGGCAAATCCCGCCACATGATTCTTCTTGCGCAGAACAAAGTCGGTCTTAAAAACATGTATGAGCTGGTCTCCCAGTCATACCTGAAATATTTCTACAAAACTCCCACCGTACCGAAAAGCCTGCTGATTCAGCACCGCGAGGGACTCCTTGTCGGCTCATCCTGCGGTATGGGCGAGCTTTACGGCGCTGTTATGCGCGGCGCAAGCGACGCCGAGCTTAAGCGCATCGCGTCATTCTACGACTATCTTGAGATTCAGCCCATTGCAAATAACCATTTCCTCATTGATAACGGCGTTGTCAGCGATGAAACTGTTTTGCAGGACTACAATAAGCGCATTATCCACATCGGACGGCTTCTTAACAAGCCTGTCATCGCAGCAAGCGATGTTCATTTCCTTGATCCCGAGGACGAGCAGTACCGCAAAATCCTGCAGGCGGCGAAGAAATTCTCCGATGCCGACCGCGGCTGCCTCATCTACTTCCGCACTACGGATGAAATGCTTGCGGAATTTGCCTATCTGGGAGATGAGCTTGCACGCGAGGTCGTTATAACCGCGCCTCGCGCAATAGCGGACTCCGTTGAGGAAATTGAGCTTTTGCCCAAGGACCTGTTCCCGCCGAAAATCGAAAAATCAGCGGAACAGCTTAAGGAACTGGTTTACGGCAAGATGCACGCAATCTACGGCGAAAATCCGCCCGAGATTGTTCAGAGCCGAGTCGATACTGAGCTGAACACGATCCTTGACCACAACTACGACGTTATCTACATGAGCGCCCAGAAGCTGGTCCAGAATTCCCTCGAGCACGGATACCTTGTCGGCTCACGAGGCAGCGTCGGCTCCTCAATCGTTGCTTATATGTCGGGCATCACGGAGGTAAACTCTCTGCCGCCCCACTATGTCTGCCCCGAGTGTCAGCACTCCGAGTTTATAACCGACGGCTCATTCGGCTGCGGCGCGGATATGCCCGAAAAGGATTGCCCGAAGTGCGGCGCACGCATGAGAAAAGACGGCTTCGATATTCCGTTTGAAACCTTTCTCGGCTTCCCGGGCAACGAAAAAACGCCCGATATCGACCTTAACTTCTCGGGCGAATATCAGGCGCAGGCACATAAATACACCGAAGAACTCTTCGGCTCTGACCATGTTTTCCGAGCGGGTACAATCGGCACTCTCGCCGAAAAGACCGCTTACGGTTACGTTAAAAAATATCTTGAAGAGCGCGGTATCACTGTCACAAAGGCGGAGGAAAACCGCCTTGCCCGCGGACTTGTTGGCGTAAAGCGTACAACGGGTCAGCACCCCGGCGGACTTGTCGTTGTACCGCAGGATATGGATGTAACCGACTTCTGTCCCGTACAGCACCCCGCAGATGACCCCACCAGCGGAATTATTACCACTCACTTTGAATATCACTGCATGGAGTCCAACCTCCTAAAGCTTGACGAGCTGGGTCACGATGACCCGACCATGATAAGAATGATGGAGGAAGTCACGGGAATAGACGCAAAGAAAATCTCCCTTTCCGACCCGGACACCATGGCCATATTCACAACGCCCACAGTCCTCGGACTTCCCGACGATGACCCGATCATCGGCAAGACGGGCACAATCGGCGTTCCCGAATTCGGCACAAACTTCACCCGTCAGATGCTTGTTGAAACAAAGCCTACCCAGTTCGATACTCTGGTGCGACTTTCCGGCTTCTCCCACGGTACCGATGTCTGGGCGGGTAATATCCGCGACCTGATCGTAAACGAGATAGCAACGGTTAACGAAACCGTCGGCTGTCGTGACGATATTATGATTTACCTCATTTCCAAGGGAATGGAGCCCTCACTGGCGTTCAAGACCATGGAAGCTGTCCGAAAGGGCAAAGTAAAGAAGTCGGGCGAATTCCCCGGCGATGCGGAGGAACAGATGCACCGCTTCGGCGTTCCCGACTGGTACATAGAGTCCTGCCGCAAGATTGCATATTTGTTCCCGAAGGCCCACGCGGTCGCTTATGTTATGATGGCGTTCCGCATTGCGTGGTTTAAGGTGCATGAGCCTCTTGCATATTACAGCGCTTATTTCTACCGCCGCAGCCAGAAGAATAACTTCGATGCGGAAATCATGACAGGCGGCGCGGATGCGGTAAGACGCAAGATAAATGAGCTCAGAAAGAAAGAGAACATATCCGCCGCAGAGGACGACCTCCTGACAACCCTTGAATCGGTATACGAGTTCAATATGCGCGGCTTCGAGTTTGCTCCGATTGACCTTTACGAGTCGGAGGCGCTGAAGTTCACCATCACCGAGGACGGAAAGCTCCGTCCGCCGTTTGTCGCAATCTCGGGTCTGGGCGAAACTGCGGCGCGTGACCTTGCCGAATGTACCAAGGGCGGCAAGAAATTCATTTCCATCGAGGAAGTCAGCGCAGCATGCCCCAAGGTCAGCCAGAGCCACCTTGAAGCACTCAAACGCCTCGGCGCTCTCGGTACTATGCCAGACAGCAGCCAGATAAACCTGTTCGAAATGTTTTAATTCGATTCGGATTGGCGGTAAACGCTGTTGCATTGCCCGAATCAAAATGCGCAGTAAATTGCGCACATTGCCTCCCCCTGATGAGGGAGGTGCCGAGCAAAGCGAGGCGGAGGGAGAGAAACTACCCCTCAGTCAACTCCAACGACAAGGAAAACTAACAAAACAGCAGAGCACCGATTGGTGCTCTGCTTTTTGCTCTTAAACCATGCGACTGTAACTTCATGCTATGCGGCGGGGGAGAGCGGGCGACTGATTGAAAGAGTCTGTTTTTATACTCGAATGTAGGAAATATATATTATTCGACTATTGACAAAAATCTGTCGGAAATATATACTAAAAATCGCAAAGTGTATTATTGGCAATTTTGTAAAAAAGGAGAAAGCATTATGAGCAAGACTAAAAAAATAATTGCCCTTATAATGTGCATAGCAATTGCAGCAAGTATGCTGTGCATTCCTTCGCTGGCTGTTAGCCTTGACAATCCGGATAATTACGCGAAATACCGCGGTTGGCTATATAGCAGCTTCGGAGACAGCATTCCCGCCGGCTTTGATAAATACGAGCACAGCTCGGTTGTCGGTTATGCAGAAGTTGCAGGCTCATATCCCCAGCTTGTCGGCACTGCACTGGGTGCAGTGCATTGCCCGTTTTCCTGCATAGGCTTCAGAACAAATGAGCTTCTTGTATCTCTTGGCGAAAAGGTTGAGCCCGACTACTACTCTCTGGGTTATACCTCATGGATGTGCGATGAGAACGGCTATTGCAATTACTGGGATACAACCATTGCAGGCTGCGTAGCATATTCACAGCTCATGACCATCAACATCGGTAATAACGATGTGTTCACCGCGCCTCTCTTCCTGGCATCCACCGACGTAATTGACGCAGGCAATGAATGGGCAAAGAACGAAGAGCAGATAAATGCAGCTCTTGCTGACGGAAGCCTCTGCGATAAGCTCGCATCGATCCTTTCTCTTATGAATAAGCTCGGATACTATGATGACTACATCCCCGCAGTAGTTTCCGAGATGTACGCAGGTTACCAGAATTTCAAGGTAAACTTCCCCCGCATCATTGAAAAGCTCCGCAGTGTAAATACCTATGGCGATATTCTCGTTGTCGGCATGTATAATCCCTATGAGTCCATGACTCTCACAAGCAACGGCCTGCTCAAAATCGGCAAGGCAGGCGACCTTATTGTAGACAGCGTAAACAACTGGCTTATCAGAAATGCGGCAAAATACGGTTATACATATGTTGATGTAACCGGAACAGAAACATTTGCAGATGTTAACGGCACAAGCTTGCAGACCGGCCTCGGCGAGGATGCACACCCCACCGCAGCAGGTCATGAGTACATGGCTCAGCAGATTCTCAATGCTCTGCCCGTAACAGAGAAGAAGCTCCCCTTCAAGGATGTTTCCGAGGACGCATGGTACTATGATTCTGTAAAATATGTATACAACGCAGGCATTATGCAGGGCGCCACAAATGAGCTGTTTGCACCCGGTGTGCTTGTTACCCGCGCACAGATGGCAGCCATCCTTTATCGTATGGCAGGCTATCCCGATGTAAGCAATCTTACCGAGCCTTTCGTTGATGTTCCCAACTCCCACTGGGCGCACGATGCAATAGTATGGGCATATAACGAGGGCGTTATAAATGGCTTTACTCCCCATAGCTTTATGCCGGCGGCAAGCGTGTCCCGCGGTCAGATGGTTACCATGCTTTACCGCTACGCAGGCTCACCCGCTGTAAGCAGCCAGCTTGGATTTAAGGATGCAAAGCTCATTCCCGCAGCCTACAAGGATGCAGTTGCATGGGCAAGCGGCAACGGCTTTGTAAACGGATATCAGGACGGCTTCTTCCACGCAGGCTTTGGAATCAGCCGCGCAGAGATGTCGGCAATTATCGCAAGATTCTGCCAGAAGTAAATAATCAATAAAAACTCCCAAGAGCATTTGCTCTTGGGAGTTTTGCGTTTTATAAGGATTTAAATCGTAAATTATGCCTTGCGGACGGAGTCCATGTGGCGGACGAGGTCAAGCATCTTGTTGCTGAAGCCCCATTCGTTATCGTACCATGCAACGAGCTTTACAAAGTTGTCGTTGAGTGCGATACCGGCCTGTGCGTCGAAGATGGAGGTGTGTACATCGGTGCGGAAGTCGGAGGAAACAACCTCGTCATCAACATACTCAAGAACACCCTTCATTGCGCCTTCGGAAGCTGCCTTCATTGCTGCGCAGATTTCGTCATAGCTTGCTGCCTTCTCAAGGCGAACGGTCAGGTCAACAACGGATACGTCCGGAGCGGGGATACGCATGGACATACCGGTGAGCTTGCCGTTGAGGGAGGGGATAACCTTGCCGACTGCCTTTGCAGCGCCGGTGGATGAGGGGATAATGTTGTTGTATACGGAGCGTGCGCCGCGCAGGTCCTTCTTCTTGGGGAAGCCGTCAACGATTGCCTGAGTTGCGGTGGAAGCGTGAACGGTGGTCATAAGACCTTCAACGATACCGAAGTTATCGTTGATAACCTTTGCCATGGGAGCAAGGCAGTTGGTAGTGCAGGATGCGTTGGAAACGAACTGCATATCAGCGGTGTACTTGTCGAGGTTTACGCCGCAGACGAACATGGGGGTGTCGTCCTTTGCGGGACCGGACATGACGACGACCTTTGCGCCTGCGTCGATGTGTGCCTGTGCCTTGGACTTTTCAAGGTAAACACCGGTGCACTCAAGAACATACTCAACACCCAGCTCGCCCCAGGGGATGAGGGTTGCGTCGCGGTATGCCATGTCGGTGAGAACCTTAACGGTCTTGCCGTTTACGGTAATAGTGCTTTCTTCATCGTTGCTGACAACTTCACCGTCGAAGCGGCCGTGAACGGAGTCATACTTTACGCAATATGCGATGTGGGATGCGGGATGACCGGGAGCGTTGATTGCAACGACCTCAATGTCATCAGACTTGATGGCTGCTCTGAAAGCAAGAGAGCCGATACGGCCGAAGCCATTGATAGCAACTTTAATCATTTTTAAATCCTCCATAAATTTTGCATTTTAGTTGGAAAAATTTTTTCTTAGCCTAATACAGATTGTAACATATACTATTTACAAAAATCAATATTACGATACACTTAAATCTTATTTAAAAAAATCGTGATTTTGAATGCCTTATTGTATATTTTGACCTTATTTGATAAAATGCGAATACAATAACGGCGAAAGGACCCGTAATATGCAAAATATTGAGCTTATAAAAGCCGTTTTCGGTATGCTTGATGAGCCTGTAATACTTACAGAGCGTGAAATCATCGAGTATATGAATCCGCCGGCAATCGCGCTTGCAGGAGAGGATAAAACAGGTAAATCCGCAGGCACGATCCTGCCGTCTTCGGTTACGGATGGCTGCGGAGAAAAATATATTGCATCCGCGTTTATCGGCGGCAAAACCCGTACTGTAAAAGTATGTTGCGCAGACGGCATGAAGATATATATTATGTCAACCAAAGAGGGCGAAGCCTGTGACAATGCAATGCTGTATGCAAGTCTCCGCAGCCCGCTGTCGAATATCAGGCTCATTTCAAGCTGCATAACAAATATTGCCGAGGAAAAGAATGACGACAAGCTGATGAGCTATGTTGCGCCCTTAAACCGCAGCTATTTCAAAATGAAACACCTGCTAAACAACGCATCAACAGCGGAGCGCTTAAACAGGGGAGAGCTTGCATGCCGTACTGAGCGTTTTGATTTTGCCGAGCTTTGCAGAGAACTGATTAATACCGTGAAGCTGCTTATGAAAAACGAAGATATCAGCATCGATTTTGAATCCGCGGAGCACGTTTATGTCACTGCCGACAGAGACCTCATGGAGCAGATGCTTCTGAATCTGCTGTCCAACAGCCTTAAGCGTATTTTGCCCGGCGGTACGATAAGAGTTTCACTGACGGAAACGGATTCAAATACCATTATATCCGTGGATGATGACGGACAGGGGATACCGCCGCAGGAGCTTTCAAAGGCATTTGAATGCTATCGGTATGATTGTGAGTCGGAAAATGCCGCTGAGGGACTCTTTTTAGTGAGAGGTATAGGCGAGCTCCACGGGGGTACGGCTATAATCGGCAGCCGCAGCGATGGCAGAGGTACTGCGATCAGAGTTATGATTGCAAACTCAACAGATAATGACGCAGACTTGCGCGGCGTGTTTAAGGCTTATGAGGATAAGGGTATGGACAGAATACTCACCGAGCTTGCAGACAATCTTCCCTTGGACAGCTATTCAAACCTGTATGATGACTGAAAAATCCGATGCATTTGCATCGGATTTTCGTATCTTATAATGGGATATAGTTTAATCGTCAAGCCGTTTCTCAAGCTCTTCAAGTAAAGAAGCAGCGGAGAAAGCAAGCTCCTTAGATTGCTCGACCGTGTTTGCTGATGCAAGTATTCTGAGGGCTTCAATGTCCGGATTAGCTTCAATCCTCAGTTCATAGCCATCGCCCTTGAGACAGAATCCGTCGGAGAAATCCGCGCCCATGTCCATAAAGGTCTTGGATACCGTGCTCATAAGTCTGGCCCTGTCGCGGCAACTCACACTGGTTGAGCTGTAATCGCTGCCGGAGCGGGGATTAACCGGCTTTTCAGCTTTTTTCTGCTCCTCAAAACCGTTGCACAAATCAAGAGATAGCCTGCCATCAAGAGCATCGACACAGCATTGGTAATAACTTTTGGGTGTACCGATATCGCACCAGTATCCGTCGCAGGGAAAGCCGTAGATAAGCTCATCTCTTTTGAGCAGAAGAGGGAACAGATCCTTTGCAAAATCAAAGCTTTTTCCCTTCGGAACAAGCTCCATTGCCCTCGGAGATATTATATAAATTCCCGTGTTCACGAGATTGGTCACAACATGCGCCCAGTCGGGCTTTTCGATAAATGTACGCACGCAGCTTTCGCCGTCGCAAAGGGCGAGCCCGTAACGCAGCGGATCGGAGTGGGGGTAAAGCGCAATTGATACTGCCGGCGAATGCTTTTTATGGGCTTCAATCAGCCTTTTCAGCTCAAAATCGCAGATGGCATCGCCGCTTATGACGAGGAAATCCTCATCACCGTAAAAATCCTCGCAGTTTTTAACGCCGCCTGCCGTACCTAATGCTTCCGTTTCAATACGGTACTGCATGTTAACTCCGAAGCTTTCCCCGCTGCCGAAATAGTTTTCTATTTCTTCGGGACGGTACTTTAGTGTTGCGCAAATATCCGTAATGCCGTTTTTCTTCAGTAATCTTACTATGTGTTCCATAACAGGTCTGCCGCAGAAGGGCACAAGAGGCTTCGGAGTGTCGCCGCTTACGGGCTTAAGCCTTGTGCCGTCTCCGCCTGCCATAATAACAGCTTTCATATAAATCCTCCATGCGGTGCATTCTCGGATATATTTTGTGCAGTGAAATTTAATTTATTATTGTATTGTAATAAGAAGCGGATTTTGTTATAATACTTTATTACTATAGTGGGGGTAGTATCTGCTCTCGCAAAAAACAGGGTGCATTGACGTGAATAAGAATACAACAAGAATTTTTGAATCAAATACAACGCCGTATCTGCTCTTCCTCATTGCTTTTGCGGTGGTAACGCTTATACTTAAGTACTACTATCTTGCTGCAGCTGAGGCGGCGATGGTTATTGGCCTCGTCGTATATTCTGTTATAAACCGAAGAAAAAAGCGCAATGCGATTAAAGCCTATATTGAGTCCGTTACATACGACACGGAAACGGCAAAGGATAGTACGCTTATTAATTTCCCTCTGCCCATAGTCGTTTTCAGAATTGACGACTCACGAGTTGTATGGGGAAATGAAATGTTCTTTGATATCTGCGGTGCATCGGGCTCGAAAACCGATATAACCGTTGCAGAGCTTGTTCCCGAGTTTTCGGGAAAGTGGCTCATGGAGGGAAAAAGACAGTGCCCCTCACTTCTGGAGATTGACGGAAGAAAGTATCAGATATACGGAAATATTGTGCGCTCTTCCGATGCGGATAATCAGTCATATATGGGCATTGCCTACTGGCTTGATATTACAGATTATGATGATATGCGTCAGGAATATGAGAATTCCCAGCCTGTCGTTTCAATATTCGTAATAGACAACTTTGAAGAGCTGATGAAAAACCAGCCCGAGCGCATAAGGAACGATCTGCGAGACGCTGTCGGTGATAAGCTGGAGCAGTGGAGCGACGGTATGGGCGGCGTGATTCGACGCTTTGACCGCGACAGATATGTTTTTATATTTGAGGAGCGCTACATGGATGAAATCCTTAAGAGCAAGTTCAGTGTCCTCGAAGGTATACATCAGGTCGTAAGCCCCAACGGCATCCATGCAACCCTGAGCATAGGTGTTGGCCGCGATGCTGAAACGCTGGAAGAAGCGATGAAGTTTGCAGAGCTCAGCGCGGAAATGGCTCTTTCCCGCGGCGGCGATCAGGCAGTTATTAAAAACCGTTTCAATTTTGAATTTTACGGCGGCAAGGCAGGCGAGATTGAAACCCGTACAAAGGTCAAATCCCGCGTCATGGCAAATGCTCTTGCCGAGCTTATAAAGGCATCCTCTCAGGTCCTCGTTATGGGCCACCGCATCAGCGATATGGACAGCATAGGCGCGGCCGTTGCAGTATGCAGCATAGCGAGAAAATACGGAATTAAAGCAAATATTGTCGTAAACACTGAGAAATCAGTGGCAAAGATGCTTATTAACAAGATGAAGACTGCTCCCGAATACAGAGAGTGCTTCATCAGCCCTCAGGAAGCAATGCTTTCCGCAACCAGCAAAACACTCCTTGTGGTTGTTGATACAAACAGACCTGAACAGGTTGAGGATACCGGACTTCTTCAGTCCTTCAGCCGCGTTGCGGTTATCGACCACCATCGAAGAGCGGCAACATATATCGAAAATGCGGCGCTCAGCTTTATTGAGCCCTACGCATCCTCAGCTTGCGAGCTGCTGACCGAAATGATTGAGGTCATCATGGATGAGCCCGATCTTATGAAATGTGAGGCAGAGGCAATTTTAGCGGGCATTGTTCTCGATACCAAGAGCTTTACACTGCGCACAGGCGAGAGAACCTTTGATGCGGCGGCGTTCCTGCGCAGAGCGGGCGCTGATACCGCAGAGGCAAAACGCTTCCTGCAGAGCGGACTTGAGCAGTCCGTTGCAAAGTACAAGATTTTGCAGAATACCAGACTCTACCGCGGAACTGCAATCGCCATTCCCGAGGAACCGCAGGACCGCATTGTTGCTGCGCAGGCGGCGGACGAGCTTCTGAACGTCGCGGGTGTTGACGCATCAATGGTAATGTTCAGAACAGAGGAGGGCAATGTTTTCGTATCTGCCCGCTCAATCGGCGAAATGAATGTACAAATGATAATGGAAAAGCTTGGCGGCGGCGGAAATCGAGCGGCTGCCGCAGCTAACATGGGCGATGTAAGCCTCGGCGATGCCGAAGCTAAGCTTATGGCTGCAATTGATGAATATATAGATTCTTGATATAAGAAAGGAAACAGACATGAAAGTTATATTTAATGTAGACGTAAAAGGACAGGCAAAGAAGGGCGAACTCAAGGAAGTGTCCGACGGTTACGCACGCAATTATCTGCTTCCCAGAAAGCTTGCAAGCGAAGCAACAGCAGACAATATAAATGCACTTAAGCTTAAGGAAAAAGCAAAGGCAGCTCAGATGGCACGCGAAAAGGCAGAGGCAGAGGAAAACGCAAAGAAGCTGCAGGGAATTACCGTTAACGTTCGCGCAAAGGCAGGCAACGGCGGTAAGCTCTTCGGCGCAGTAACCTCTCAGGAAATCAGCGCAGCACTCAACGAGCAGCACGGTATTTCCATTGAGAAGAACAAGATCGTTCAGGCAGAGCCCATTAAGACCTTCGGCGCATTCGATGTCAAGGCAAAGCTCGGCTATGAGGTAACCGGCACAATTCACGTAATGGTAATCGAAGATAAATAAGTCGTTAGATTAGGAGAAAGCTATGGACGAACTGTTAGGCAGACAGGCACCGCATTCGGTAACGGCGGAGCAGGCTGTTATCGGCTCGATGCTGATTGACTCTCGGTGTATACCCGACGTCATTGAAAAGCTCAGGGGCAGCGAATTTTATATACAGCAGAACAGGGATATATTCGAAACGGTATATTCCATGTTTTCCTATGGCCAGACCATTGACCCCATAACAGTTCTCGACCAGATGAAGGTGCGCGGAGTTTATAAGGACACAAGCGATGACTATATCGCGGAGCTTATGCGCATCACTCCCACAGCGGCAAACGTGCTTGAATACTGCTCAATCGTAAGCGACAGAGCTCTGCTCCGCAATCTTGCCGCAGCGGCCGATGAGATAAACGACCTTGTATACTCGGGCTCGGGCGAAGCCGAGCGTATGCTCGAAGCGGCAGAACGCAAAATCTATGCTCTGCGCAACGGCAGAAACGTGGGCGGACTTATGCCTATTTCGACAGTCGTTCAGTCTGTATATGAAAGCCTTTCCGAGGCTGCAGCCAGCGACAGCAAGATTCCCGGTCTTCCCACGGGACTTCCCGACCTTGACCGCAACATACTCGGTCTTAACAAGGGCGAGCTTATTCTGATAGCCGCCCGTCCCGGTATGGGTAAAACCAGTATTGCACTGAATATCGCAATGCACGTTGCAAAGACCATAGATAAAACCGTTGCCGTGTTCTCTCTGGAAATGAGCCGCGAGCAGCTTGTAAGCAGACTTCTTGCCGGCGAGGGACTGGTGCCCTCCCAGAATATGCTGACTGGCCAGCTCAACACCGAGGAATGGCGAAGAATTGCATCTGCCGCTCAGGTGCTTTCCGCAACGGATATGCGAATTGACGATAACCCGACCCTGTCAGTTTCCGATATGAACGCACAGTGCCGCAGAGTCAATAATCTGGGCCTCGTCGTCATCGACTACTTGCAGCTGATGCAGTCGGCAGGCGGAGATTCACGAAGCTATGCAGGCGAAAACCGCCAGCAGGTTGTCAGCGATATCAGCCGTATGCTGAAGATTATGGCAAAGGAGCTTAATGTTCCCGTAATCTGCCTTTCCCAGCTCAGCCGTGCAAGTGAGAGCAGACCCAACAAACGCCCCGTGCTTTCCGATCTGCGTGAATCGGGCGCAATCGAGCAGGACGCCGACGTTGTAATCGGTCTTTATCGCGACGGATACTATAATCCCGAGAGCGATAACCCCAACCTTGCCGAGGCGATTATTCTTAAAAACCGTAAAGGCCAGACGGGTACGGTAAATCTTACATGGCTGCCCGAGTTCACGACCTTTGCTTCTTACGATAACAGGCACAGCGATGAATATTGAGTTGACCCGAAAATTCAATATGCTTAATCGGGGAGATAAACTCCTCTGCGCAGTTTCAGGCGGAGCCGACTCCATGTGCCTTCTTCACCTTATGAAAGAAAATGCGGCAAAACTGGGTATAACAGTAATGGCTGCCCATTTTAACCATAAGCTGAGAGGTGAAGAGGCTGAGCGTGACGAAGCCTTTGTTGCCGAGTTCTGTAAAGAAAACGAGATTGAGTTTGTATCTGCTTCGGGAGATGTTAAAGCCTATGCCGAAGAGAATAAACTCAGCGTTGAGGAAGCAGCAAGAATCCTGCGCTATGATTTCCTTCAAAAAACGGCCGAAAACCTTGGCTGTAATAAGATAGCAACTGCCCATAACTCGGATGACAACGCTGAAACACTGCTTTTTAATCTTACCCGCGGAAGCGGAGCAAAGGGGCTGTGCGGAATTCCGCCCGTGCGCGGAATGTTCATACGGCCGCTGCTTGATAAAAGCAGGGAAGAGATTGAAGCTTATCTCCGTGAGAATAATGTTCCCCATGTGGAGGACAGCACAAACGCAGAGAACGAGTACAGCAGAAATAAAATAAGGCATTATGTCATGCCTGTTCTCAGGGAATTAAACCCTGCGTTTTCCGAAGCGGCTATGCGGACCAGCGAGCTTATGCGCGAGGATGAAGAATGCCTTTCCGATATGGCACGGCGGTTTGTTGAAGAAAACCTTAAAGATAACTCACTTCCGACGGATAAGCTGAAGAAACTGCCACGAGCGGTTTTGATGCGGGTTTTCCGTATAATGTGCGGCAGAGCATTGTCCATGACCCACGCCGATGCAGTTTGCAGTCTCCTTGAATGTGAGGGACTTTCTTATGCGGATATTCCGGGAATGCGTGTAGCCTGCGATAACGGATATCTTATCTTCGGCGTAAGCGACGATAAGTTAGCTGAGCTCGAGATTAAGATAGGCGAATGCGTGGGCAGCGCAGGTGGAATAGAAGTCTGCGCGGAAATTATGGAAGCACAGCCAAAAGTTTTAAATTCGTTAAATACTTTTTGCTTTAAATGTGGTACTGTTTGTGGTAATATGTTCCTCACGTCACGCAAGGACGGAGACAAGATAAAGCTAAGCTACCGCAATTGCACAAAAAGCCTGAAAGATCTGTTTTCCGAAAAGAAAATGACTCAGGCAGAGCGAAACCTTACGCCCGTCATAAGAGACGAAAAGGGCGTAATTGCCGTGTATGGCTTCGGCGTTTCGGAAAGATGCAAAGCCGAGGCGGGCGACACGGTCATATGTGTAACGATAAATAAAGATAATATTTCGGGGGTAAAGAACTAAAATGGCTAATATGAAAGACGATATAGAGCGCGTGCTCATAAGCGAGGAAGAGATTAAGACAAAGGTGAAATCCCTCGGTGAACAGATTTCCCGCGACTTTGAGGGGAAAGATCCCCTGCTTGTCGGCGTGCTAAAGGGATGCTTCGTGTTCATGTCCGACCTTATGCGCTATATTACAATCCCGTGTTCTGTGGACTTTATGGCAGTATCCTCTTATAAGGGAACAACCTCAACCGGTGCTGTCGCAATCCAGAAGGACCTGAGCCAGAGCATTGAAGGCAAACATGTTATTATTGTTGAGGATATCCTTGATTCAGGCCTTACCCTTCACTATCTTGAAGGATATCTGTCAAACCGCAATCCCTCGTCTATCACGATTGCAACTCTCATGGATAAGCAGGCAAACCGCAAAGCCCCCGTTTTTGCAAGATACGCCTGTTTTGATGTCCCCGACGAATTCGTTGTCGGCTACGGACTCGACTACGATGAAAAATACCGCAACCTGCCGTACATCGGCGTTTTAAAGCCCGAGGTTTATTCAAACCAGGACTGATCAGCAAGTTAGGAAGTGATTGATTGAAACCGAAACGCAACCGCGCAAGAGACATAGGCTTTTATGTTCTCATAATTGTTATTCTGGTATGCGCAATATATACCATGACCACGAGTAACGCAGACAAGCAGCTTACTTATTCGGATATAGTAGACCTGTTCGAAAAGGAACAAGTAAAATCATTTGAATATGACGGTACCTCCGATGTTGTAACATTGCACTTAAAGGGCGACAGCAAGGACAAGCCGAAGACAGTTCAGTGCGATGTTTACAGCTTCTCGCTGTTTTATAACGACCTTGGTGACCTCATCAGAGAGCAGCATCAGAAGGGTATAATTGAGGAATACGAATACGAGGCTCCTCAGTCCTCCTGGTGGCTTGCAATCCTGCCCTATATAGTCGTCATGATACTGTTCATGGTGATGTGGTATGTCATGATGAACAAGGCCGGCGGAGCGGGCGGTGGAGTCGGAAAGTTCGGCAAAGCAAGAACCCGTCTCGGCTCAGAGGAAAAGACAAAGAAAACATTTGCGGATGTTGCCGGTGCGGATGAAGAGAAGGAAGAACTCAAGGAAATCGTTGAGTTCCTGAAAAATCCCCGTTCCTTCACCGAAATGGGCGCACGCATCCCCAAGGGTGTTCTCCTTGTAGGCCCTCCGGGAACAGGTAAGACCCTGCTCGCAAAGGCAGTTGCAGGTGAAGCGGGAGTTCAGTTCCTGTCAATTTCCGGCTCTGACTTCGTTGAGCTCTATGTCGGCGTCGGCGCAAGCCGTGTCCGTGACCTGTTCGATCAGGCTAAGAAGGTTGCGCCTGCAATCATCTTCATCGACGAAATCGACGCTGTCGGCCGTCAGCGTGGCTCCGGTCTGGGCGGCGGACACGATGAACGTGAGCAGACCCTTAATCAGCTGCTTGTTGAGATGGACGGCTTCGGCAATAACGAGGGCGTTATCGTAATGGCAGCAACAAACCGTTCAGATATCCTTGATAACGCACTTCTGCGTCCGGGTCGCTTTGACCGCCAGGTTTATGTCGGCCTTCCCGACATCAAGGGTCGTGAAGCAATACTCAAGATCCACGCAAAGGGTAAGCCCCTTGCTGAAGATGTTGACCTCAACTCCCTTGCAAAGGGCACTCCCGGCTTCTCCGGCGCTGATCTGGAGAACCTCATGAACGAGGCAGCACTTTTGGCCGTTCGCCGCAAGCATCGCTTCATCACTATGGAAGATTGCGACGAGGCAATACTCAAGGTCGAAATGGGCCCCGAGAAAAAGAGCCGCAAGATGAGCGCAAAGGCAAAGCGCCTTACCGCTTACCACGAGGCAGGTCATGCTATTGCAGGAAAACACCTCGAGCATACCGATCCCGTACATTATATAACCATTATCCCCCGCGGCATGGCAGGCGGCTTCACGCTGTTCCGTCCGCAGGAGGATCTTGAAAGCTTTACATCCAAGAGCGAGATGTTTGAAAACATCGTAATGTCTCTCGGCGGCAGAATTGCGGAAAAGCTCTTCCTTGATGATATATCAACCGGCGCATCCGGTGATATCCAGCAGGCATCCAATATTGCAAGAAATATGGTCATGCGCTACGGCATGAGCGAGAAGCTCGGCCCCATCCTCTATGACAGCTCTGATCACAGCATCTTCATCGGCCGTGACTTCGGTACAACCAAGAGCTATTCCGAGGAAACCGCAGGCATCATCGACGAGGAAGTCAAGCGCATATTCGATGAAGCTTCCGCACTCTGTGAGAAGATTCTTACCGAAAACCGCGAACAGCTCATCGGCGTTGCCGAATACCTCCTTGAGCATGAAACCATGGAGGGCGAGGTATTTAATCACTATTGCGAGACCGGCGAGTTTATAGAGCCCGTCCATAAGACAGGCCCCAGAGACGAGACAATCGAGCGCCCCGCAAAGAAGATTGCCCGTTTCGATGAAGCTCCCGAAATTGCAGCTCCCACACAGGAAGCTGTGGTTGATGAAGCTCCTGTACAGGCAACTGAGGCTGAAGCTGAGGAAGCTTCCGCACAGGAGCCCGAGGCAAAGCCCGAGGAAACTCCCGCACAGGAAGATAACAATACAGAAGAATAAGCTTTAAGGGCAACTCGTTGAGTTGCCCTTAATAAAGTAGAGGTAATATATATGAAGCTTGGTATAGTGGGTCTGCCTAATGTCGGCAAGTCAACCCTTTTTAACGCAATAACAAACGCCGGTGCAGAGTCTGCCAACTATCCTTTCTGCACCATTGAGCCCAACGTGGGAATGGTAACCGTACCCGACGAACGTCTTGATTTTCTCGCATCCATTTACGAGCCTAAGAAGTACACACCCGCAGTCATCGAGTTTGTTGACATTGCAGGTCTTGTTAAGGGCGCATCCAAGGGCGAGGGACTCGGCAATAAGTTCCTTTCCAATATCCGCAACACCGATGCAATAGTACATGTTGTCAGATGCTTTGACGATGAAAATGTTATCCACGTCGAGGGAAGCACCGACCCCAAGCGCGATGTTGAGATAATCGATCTTGAGCTTATCATGGCAGACACCGAAATGGTAGAGCGCAGAATTGAAAAGGCAATGAAGAATGCCAAGGGCGATAAGAAGTTCCTCCACGAGGCAGAAGTTTTCAAGGGCCTGCTTGAGCACCTCAACAGCGGCAAGAGTGTCCGCAGCTATGAGTGCGACGAGGACGATAAAGAACTCATCGCAACCAGCGACCTTTTAACTATTAAGCCCATTATCTATGCCGCTAACATGGACGAAGCGGGCATTGCTGATTATGAGAACAATGCTTACTATCAGCAGCTTAAGGAGCTTGCCGCCGCAGAGGATGCGGAGGTGCTGCCTATCTGCGCAAAGATAGAGGAGGAGATTGCCGCTCTCGATGAGGAGGAACGCGAAATGTTCCTCGAAGAGCTGGGCATGAGCGAATCAGGCCTTGACAGAATGATTAAGACCTCCTATGCGCTCCTCGGCCTTATCTCATTCCTGACCTGTGGCTCTGACGAATGCAGAGCGTGGACAATTAAGAAGGGAACAAAAGCACCGCAGGCGGCAGGTAAGATACATACCGACTTCGAACGCGGCTTTATCCGTGCAGAGATTGTCGCATTTGATGCACTTAAGGAATGCGGCAGCATGACCGCTGCAAAGGAAAAAGGCCTTGTCCGTTCAGAGGGCAAGGAGTATGTAATGAATGACGGCGACGTAACATTGTTCAGATTTAACGTATAATGGAAAACCTTATGTTTGTTCTCGAACTCATCGGTGTTGCGGCATTTGCAATTTCGGGAGCAATGACCGCAATGGAGAAAAGAGCAGATGTGTTCGGAGTAATATTCCTTGCGGTTACAACCGCCCTCGGCGGTGGAATAATCCGCGATATACTTCTCGGCGAGCTCCCGCCGAGAATGTTCACGAGCTATACCTATGTGCTTGTTGCGGTGATAGCGGCGCTGATAGTTTTCGCAGATGCCTATGCCCGCAGAGATAAGTACCGCCATAACGCAGAAAAGCTTGATGCGGTAAACAACATCTTCGATGCAGCAGGACTTGCGGTGTTTACCGTTTCGGGTATCAATATGGCAATAACGGCAAACGGTTTTGAAAACCCCTTCCTGCTTGTCGTCATGGGCATGATAACAGGCGTGGGCGGCGGTATGCTGCGCGATACAATGCTCGGCGTAATGGTCAAGGTAATGCGCAAGCGCATATATGCGATTGCATCCCTCGCGGGAGGCATATTGTATTGCTGCTTGCTGAAGCTGAATGTGAGTGATGTCGTTTCGGTAATAGCTGCGATGATTTTCGTATTCACACTGCGAGTGCTCGCAACGGTATTTAAGTGGAATTTGCCAAGCGTTGAAGTGTAAATAAAATGTGAAAATAATAAAGCATTAATTGACACTGATGGAAAATACATGTTATCATAAAAACATAGATAACAACTTGCGCCGAAAGGCGCTTAACATGCCGTAATTTCGGTATGCTTTGGTATTGGCAGGACTTTTACGGCAAAGAATAAAGCTGTCGTAAAAGTCTTTTTTTTATTATACGGAAGGGTGCTTTGCATGGAAAAACAGGAAAAGTATAAAGACTTCTTGCTGAAGTTCGGTTACTGGGCGGCAATTCTGCTTATGGCGTTCTTGTTCATTAAGTATCTGCTGCAGCCTTTAATGCCGTTTATAATTGCGCTTGCGATTGTTATGATCGTTCAGCCCTTGGTTAAGTTTCTTAACAAGAAGCTCAAGATAAATAAAAAAGCTCTGTCGGTTATACTGGTAGTTCTATGCTATCTGCTGATCGCGGGTTTACTCGCACTTATAATCGCAGGCATAGTTTCCGTTGTGGTTGACTGGGCAGAGATGTTCCCGAGCTATTTTACGAGCTCAATTCAGCCCGGATTAGTTGAAATCGTTAACAATACTCTTGATAGACTCAACCGCATAAACCCCGAAATCAGAACGGCTGTACAGGATACGATTCCGGAGGTTATGACTTCGCTTAGCGGTTCTGTCATGAATCTTTCGATGAATATTCTGTCATGGGCATCGCAAATCGGAACCAAGCTCCCCGGATTCTTCCTTGCAACAGTTATCTGCATAATCTCTACTGTTTTCCTTGCCCTTGATTACGACCGCATATCCGACAGATGCCTCGGATTTGTGCCCGGCAAGGCAAGAAAAGTGCTTATAACGGCAAAACGCGCACTGGGTGTTATACTCAGCAAATATCTCAAATCCTACGCACTTATATTGCTTATGACCTTTGCCGAAATATTTGTCGGACTGCTGCTTATCGGCATAAGCGATGCCGCAGCAATCGCGGCGCTGATTGCCGTGTTTGACATTCTGCCTATTGTCGGTTCGGGCCTTATTCTTGCTCCGTGGGCAATAATAAGCTTTATTCAGGGCAAAATTGCTCTCGGCATCGGACTTGCCATACTCTGGGCAATCGTCATCGTTGTCCGTCAGTTTGCAGAGCCTAAAATCGTCGGTAAGCAGGTGGGACTCCATCCCCTTGCAACACTGCTGTGCCTGTGGGTCGGACTTAAAATCGGCGGCGGTCTCGGAATGTTTGCTCTGCCCATAAGCTTGCTCATTATAATCGACCTCAAGGCAGAAGGCCTTATATTCGTTAAAAACGACGAGCCGGAGAATACTCCTCCCGTGCCGACGGATTGAAAACACTGATAAATCGGTGAAAATGAGGTTGACAAGGCAATTTCGCGGTGATAATATTATTTAGTCAAAAGCATTGACGGAGAAGAAAGTTTTGCCTTACCGCACAGAGAAAAGGGTCTTGGCTGAAAGCCCTTTCGGACGGAAAACCCGAACCGCTCCTGAGCTGATGCGAGGAAATGCGCATCCGTTTCGCACGCGTTATGTGTAAGATGAGTTTTTACTCAAGGTGGAACCGTGTAATTATTACGCCCTTGACTTTGGTCAAGGGCTTTTTTTATTCGGCTTGCATTTTTATAATTTTTGCTTCCATGCCCGAAGCATGCTGCTGTGCAATAGAAGGCAGGGGGAAGCGGTACACTAAACAGTTAATAAAAATTTGGAGGATATATCATGGACGAGAAGCTGTACACTTTTGAAAATCCCGAATTCAAGAACACTTACCGTCATACCACAAGCCACATTCTTGCTCAGGCCGTAAAACGTCTTTACCCCGAGGTAAAGCTGGCAATCGGCCCCGCAATCGACAACGGCTTTTACTATGACTTCGACGCACCTTTTGCAATTACTCCTGAAATCTTAGAGAAGATTGAAGCTGAGATGCGCAAAATCTGCAAGGAAAAGATAAGACTCGAGCGCTTTGAGCTTCCCCGCGAAGAAGCGATAAAGTTCATGGAAGAGCGCGAAGAGCCCTATAAGGTCGAGCTTATTAACGACCTTCCCGAGGACGCTGTTATCTCCTTCTACAAGCAGGGCGATTTCACCGACCTCTGCGCAGGCCCCCACATGGACTCCACAGGACGCATCAAGGGCAACGCAATCAAGCTGACCTCCTGCACCGGTGCATATTGGCGCGGTGACTCCAATAACAAGATGCTTCAGCGCGTTTACGGTACCTGCTTCCAGAAGAAGGACGAGTTGGACGAGTACCTTGCCCGTATCGAAGAGGCAAAGAAGCGCGACCACCGCAAGCTGGGACGCGAGCTTGGCCTGTTCATGCTTACCGAAGAGGGCCCCGGATTCCCGTTCTTCCTGCCCAAGGGCATGGTGCTGAAAAACACCCTTATTGAGTATTGGCGCGAGATTCATAAGAAGTATGGCTATGTTGAGGTTTCAACTCCCATGATCCTTAACCGCCAGCTTTGGGAAACCTCCGGCCACTGGTTCCACTACAAGGAGAATATGTACACCACCGTCATCGACGAAGAGGACTTTGCAATTAAGCCCATGAACTGCCCCGGCGGTATGATAGTATATAAGTCCGAGCCTCACTCCTACCGTGACCTGCCCATGAGAGTGGGCGAGCTTGGCCTTGTTCACCGCCATGAGCTTTCCGGTGCTCTCCACGGCCTGTTCCGTGTGCGCTGCTTCACTCAGGACGATGCTCATATCTTCATGACATGGGATCAGATGAAGGACGAAATCAAGGGCGTTGTTAAGCTGTTTGACGAAGTATACTCTCTCTTCGGTCTGCCTTATGAAATCGAGCTGTCTACCATGCCCGATGACCATATGGGCGACGAAAAGGACTGGGAGTTTGCTCAGGATACCCTTAAGAATGCAATTACCGAAATGGGCAAGAGCTATATCATCAACGAAGGCGACGGCGCATTCTACGGCCCGAAGCTCGACTTCCATCTTCAGGATTCTCTGGGACGCACATGGCAGTGCGGCACGATTCAGCTGGATATGCAGCTTCCCGAGCGATTTGAGCTCGAGTATGTCGGCGCTGACGGCGAAAAGCACCGCCCCGTTATGATTCACCGTGTTGTATTCGGCTCCATCGAGCGCTTCATCGGCGTTATCACCGAACACTTTGCCGGCGCATTCCCCACATGGCTTGCTCCCGTTCAGGTCAAGGTCATGCCCATCACCGACAGAGCAGCAGATTATGCAAAGTATATCGCCGGCCGTCTTGATAAGCACGGCTTCCGCGTTGAAACCGACCTTCGCAACGAAAAAATCGGTTACAAGATCCGCGAGGCACAGGGCCAGAAGATTCCTTACATGATCATTGTCGGCGATAAGGAAGCTGAAAACGGCACTATTTCCGTTCGTACCCGCGCCGGCGGTGACGAGGGCGTAATGAGCTTTGAAGACTTTGCGGCAAAGCTCAAGGAAGAAGTCGAAACCAGAGCAAAGTAAAAGCTTTATATATTATAATGTATAGAAAAAGGCGAGAGGAGAAATGAGCTGACCCCCAGAAGTTAGACTAGAAACTAACATCTGGGGGTGTCTTTATG